>OHFP01000063.1_pt1 | contig 64192 bp, 57 predicted proteins | sample 1567591 | NCBI WGS metagenome assembly OHFP01 (sample SAMEA3879547, study PRJEB24766) | human gut metagenome | biome: human-associated habitat; feature: feces | place: USA | collected 1985/1987 | reverse complement strand
TGCAGGGACGCTTAACGCTACACGTCCGCATATTAGTACATATATCTCAGGTTAGGGGCGTTTTTTGAAGAGCCAATGTTAGAGCAGTTGCACTGATAAGGTCACGAAATTATTAATGCCTTGTCGTTATGGGAACGGTTATAAGCAGTGTTGGCGATGCGTTTTACGGTACAGTACAGCTATAATAACAATAGGTTTTTCGACAATCTGAAGACCGCCCTGCGTTTTTATACACAGGGCGGTCTTGCTATTCAGAAATTTTCTGTAATGCTCTTTGCAAGCTGTTTTATTTCTGGAACGTCTGCCGCTTCCCACAGTCTTATACTGCAATGAAGAATACTGTTCCTCTTATACAGCATTCCAAGTCGGTGGCAACGCTCGGTGTTGTCTACGACCTGAACTATCGGAGTAACATCGGGTGTATCGTCAAGAATATCCGCCTTGCTGTGCGTTACCGCCTCATACCACTGCGGCGTGGTAAACTTTTCACACGGGAAAGCGCTCAGCAGCTTATCGTTCTTGTCTATAAGAAGTCCCATCGTACCGGGTGCTACAGGCTTGTTCATACTCTCCGAAATGACACGGAACATATGATAATTCCAGAAATCCGCACAGTATGCGTTTTCTATAGCATTACTGCCGTCGGTTATGACCATAGCCTTTTTGCCGCTTGCTATAAGCACTTTTGCCTTTTCAACGCTGTCTGCAAAAATCAGTTCATCATCGGCTGTCTTTATGCCGTTTTCGGTAATTTCAACATATGTCTGCGGATAAAGCCAGAATACATAACTGTTGTGCAGTTCGCCCATAGCAAGTGTAAGGACGGCTTTCTGCGGTTTTGTGATACTGCTGAAGTCGGGAACAAATGTTCCGACAGATGTAAGACGTGCATCCGATGAGGTAAACTCAACACTGCCGTTTATATCAAGCTCATCGCTTCTGAGCGAATAACGTACCGCTCCGCTCTTTATCTTACCTTTACCGTATGACGAAAGAAGAATCTCTACAGACGGTTTTTCATCCGCACCGAAAACATACTTTTCCGTCTTTGCAAGCAGTACGTTACTGTCACAGAAGCCTCTCCAGTCCTCAGGTGTTATAAAGCCCTTCGATTGCATAAAGGCATTAAGCACGCCGACAAGCGAAACTCCCTGTCCGTTGAAATCCTGCAGGTCGAGAAGCTGGAAGCCGCTGAGTTCGGAAGAACGCAGAGCAGTTTCTATCTCATCCTTATAGCACTGCGTACAATGTGCGCCGACCGCCTCGAAGAAATCTCTCCACTGCGTGTAAAGTCCCTTTTCTTCAAGCCTTTCTCTGAAAATATCGAGATAGCGAGGAACGAGCGGACCTGTGTACATTTTCATCTCGTCAAAGTCGGGGAAATAATCATACTGTCCGACCTCGTGTGATATTACCGGCTTGTGCGGAATATAACTGCCGTCTGCGGCGCTCAGCTTTACCGTCTTTACCCCTGTGCCGTACTGTATCTGTATCGTATCGCCGCCCTCGTTCTCCGAGCCGTTTTCGCCTCTGATTATCGCATCATAATCGTAAGCGGTATTCGGCTTGTCCGTCTGGATATGACCGAGAGGCGCGTCACACATAGCATAAGAGCCTCTGAAAAGTCTGTCACGGGAAAGTCTTACTCCTGCGAAAAAATCCTCCTGCGGAATTTCTGCAGGCCAGAACTGGAAGTTGTTTGAGCCGCTTGTAAAGAAGATTGAATGATTTTCACGGCGGAGAATGTCGATTATCTCTCCGAGCCTTTCACGGCTGCCCCAAAGCTCGTTTCCGAGCGACATCATAACAAATGAAGGGTGGTGGGAAAATTCTTTTATTATACGGATACCCTCGTTTATAAGGTAGTCCTGTTCTTCCTCGTTATAACCGTCCTCGCCCTTTGCGGCAATCGTTCCCCAGAAAGGAAGCTCCGGCTCCATATATATGCCGAGTTCATCTGCGGCGGTAAATGCGGCATCGGAAGGACAGCAGGTGTGGAAACGGTAATGGTTTATACCGTAGCTTTTGGCGATTTTAAGACGCTCTTTCCAATCGTTAACATCACAGGGAGCATAAGCGGTAAGCGGAAAAATCATTCCATCGTGCTTTCCTCTGAGAAATGCCTCACTGCCATTTACGAGCAGTTTCCTGTCGATATTCGAGAATGTGACAAAGCCGAACGAGGTACTGAATATATCTTCACCGCAACGTAACTCAAGACTGTAGATATTGCGTTCAAATTCATCCCACAGCTGAGCGTTTTCAAGCCTGAACTCTGCTTCAAAAGTATCTCCGTCAGCGATTATATTTGCCTTAAGCACACGGATTCCGTCCGGTGCTGTAACGGTCGCAGTAACAACGGCATTGTCTGCACCGTTAGCCGTGCCTCTTACCGATAAACTTCCGTCAGCTGATGCGATAACTCTTACATCGGAAATATAGCTCTTGGGATAGATTTCGATATTCATCTTTCCTACTATACCCAGCCAGTTTGTCTGGGTATCCGGACTTGTCATGTGACCTCCGCCCGTCTTATAACCGACATTCGCCACACGGATGACAATTTCGTGCGTGCCTGCGGTCATATATGAAGAAATATCATAGCGGTGCGTACTGCAAAGGCTGTCGCAGGTACCTACTTCCGCACCGTCAATATACAGCGTGCTTACTCTTGTGCGTTCAAGCGTGAGTATTGACACCAAGCCAGTCATATCGCTTTCAACGGTAAGCGAACGTCTGAACCACGCATATCCCGTGAATGTGTATTTATCGGTAAGGTATCCTTCGTCCTTATTCTTGTTCTCAGCCACCTTTGCGGCATCTGACAGCGTATCGGGAAGAATTATGCTGTCATTGTAATTATCCGGAAGCGAGGTCCGGTTATTTTCGCTTATGAAAAGCTCCCACTTTCCGCTTATATCTATCGAATTTATCATAGCTGTTTTCCTTTCGTGTGAACGTTTACATTCTTTGACTATGATACTATAAAGAAGCAACGCTGTCAATAGACAATCGGGAAGAAAATATTGAAAATAATCCGCAGAATTTAAATTCAGTTAACAAACGTCGAATATAATACAGTTACAGGGTGAGAAAAAGCCCTATAAATGTTGCTATCTTCGTTTTCATATATTTCCCCAAAGCATTGATGCCCGGCTGTAAAAGGTCGGGCATCAATGTTTTTTATTTATTGATTATTTTCGGCGGAATAATCCTTCCACATTTCAGTTACGTTTCCTTCGCCGTTATGCTTAGCATAAATATCCCCCATAAGCATAGCGTATGTATAATCGCCGCACTGCCACACCTCACGGTAGCGTTCACGCACCTCCATAACAATACCTTTTCCGAGAGATTCGGCAATATAGATATTACTTTCATCAAAGCCGGCGATTATCGCAATGTGACCGTCACAGCCGATAAGATCGCCCACCTGCAATATTCCGCTTCGCATTACCTCCTCGTCAAGCCATACACGCTCTCCGAAATCGGAATATTCATCGTCATAGCCGGGAGTATCCCCTGCGCCGACATCGCCCAGCGGAACACCGCCGTTATACAGGCACCACGAAACAAATCCCGAACAGGTCATGCCGTTTGCGTATTTCGCACCGGGGATAAGTCCGAATGCGTCCTCCCAGTTTGTGAGCGGTTCACCCCACGTTGCAGGTCCGTATAATATGCCTTTCTTATCAAGAATGTCAAACTTGCTGTGGGTAAGATAAAGTCCCTTGTGATAGAATCTGCCCTCGCCGTCACAATACGGTCTTTCGGGCTGAGGATCAAGCCTGCCGTTTTCATAGAAATACGGTATCTTGTAATTGAATTCAAGCGGAATAAACCTTGCCGCCGCAACTACGCCTGCTCTTGTTCCGTAGCCTGCGGTATTTACACGGCTCTCAAGCACAGCGTCAATCATACTTCCCTCCGCCTCACTGTATTGACCGGGCTGAAGAAGCGGCTTTGTTGCCGTGATCTTCGACGCTCTGAGTAAATCCGTGACCGTTATTTCTATACTGTCTGAAATGCTGTCAGATACGCTTGCTGTTATTGTCGCCGTACCCGCTTTCAGTGCGGTGATTACACCGTCCTTGACGCTGACCGTTTTCGGTGCAGAGCTGTTCCATTTTACCGACTTTTCGCTGTCTGTGGGATTACCGATAGTTTCAACAGCGGTTGTAAGCGTACCTGTCATTCCAACATTCATATATGTATCGGTTTTGTCTATTGTGATTTTGGTTACCGCATCAACGTTTACTGTAAACTCATCACTCTGCACGGCTTTTCCGCTGTCGTTAGTCACGGTTATAATGTAGCTTCCTTTTGGCAGAGCTAATTCTGCTTTTCCGCCTTCAAGCCTTTTCCTGTCACTATCGCCGTTATATGAATAATACAACCCGTCCGTTGTACCGTCCTCGTTTCTGCATTCTATTGCGACATTGCGTGTGAAGTCTGCATTCAGTTCTTCCGCTACCGATACGGATATGATTCTCGGTACAGGCTTTATTTCTGTTGGTGTCAAAGACGGCTGTACTTCGGTAGAAGGTCTGTAAGGCGTGTTCTGATTCATTTGTGTCATAGCATAACCGCAGAAAAGCATTATACCCGTACAAAAGGCTATCACGACCGAAAGAAAAACTATGCAGAAATCCCGCAGCCGTCCTTGTTTTCGCTTTTTATGCCCGTTTACAGCCGTTAAGGCGTTTTTTTCACAGACAGAAACAGAAATATTTTTTTGAGCGTTGTTATTGACCGTTTTAGCTGATGTTGATGATGATGAAGATAAAGATGTCATGGCTTTTACCTTTTTATTCTTGATTTTATGATTTTTCGGATTTTAACACAAATAACTGTTTACTTGAGTATAGCATTTAAATTTTGAAAAATCAATTAAAAAAAGGTTACAATTTGGTTACAATTTGGTAACAATTTTTGCATATATTGTCGAAAAAACAGTATTGCGTATTTTTCCGAAAATTTTTTTCAAAACCTCTTGACTTGGAGTTAACTCCATGTGATACAATACGGTTGTAACAGGAAAGCAACGTGCTGTCCGTCTTATAGTGGCAGGCACATACTAAAAAGGAGAATAACAATGTATCTTGAAAAAATCAATTCGCCGTCGGATATAAAGAAGCTGAGCGTTGACGAAATGAAAAAGCTGACGCAGGAAATGCGTGACGCACTTATATTCAAGCTCAGCCGTCACGGAGGCCACTGCGGTCCCAATCTCGGTTTTGCGGAGGCAACGGTCGCTCTGCACTATGTATTCGATTCGCCTGTAGACAAAATAGTATTCGATGTATCCCACCAGACATACTGCCACAAGATGCTCACAGGCAGAAAGGACGGTTTCCTTTACGAAGAGCATTTTGACGATATTTCGGGCTACTCGAATCCCGCCGAAAGCGAACACGACTTTTTCGTCATCGGTCACACCTCAACTTCTGTAAGCCTTGCACTCGGTCTTGCAAAGGCAAGAGATTTAAAGCACGAAAGCGGAAACGTTATTGCGGTAATAGGCGACGGTTCGCTCAGCGGCGGCGAGGCTCTTGAAGCCATCGACTACGCAGGCGAATTTGACGGAAATCTTATCGTTATTATAAACGATAACGAAATGTCTATCGCTGAAAACCACGGCGGTATGTACAAAAATCTCAAGGCTCTGCGTGATGGCAACGGAAAAGCCGATACGAACCTGTTCACAGCTATGGGTCTTGACTATGTGTTCGTAAAGGACGGCAACGATATTGAAAGTCTTATCGCCGCTTTCAGTAAAGTAAAGGACAGCAAGCGTCCTGTCGCAGTGCATATAGTTACCGAAAAGGGAAAAGGTCTGTCTTTTGCGGAAGAAAACAAGGAGGACTGGCACTGGCATATGCCGTTTGACGTTGAAACGGGCAAGGCAAAGTACAATTATGACGGCGAGGATTACGGCGACCTTACAGCTAAGATGCTTCTTGAAAAAATGAAGAAGGACGAAAGCGTATGCGTTCTGACCTCCGGTACTCCCACAGTAGGCGGCTTCTGGAAAGGCAGAAGAGATGAGGCAGGCAGACAGTTTATAGATGTAGGAATTGCGGAAGAAAATGCGGCGGCTATGGCTTCGGGAATCGCAACAGGCAGCGGTAAGCCTTTGTACACGGTATACAGCACATTCATACAGCGTACCTATGACCAGATCTCGCAGGATATATGTATAAACAACAGCCCCGTTGCGATAAGCATATTTGCAGGCTCTGTCTACGGTATGAGCGATGTTACCCATCTCGGACTCTATGACATTCCTATGCTTTCAAACATTCCGAATCTTGTTTATCTTGCTCCCGCAACAAAGGAAGAATATCTTTCTATGCTTGACTGGGCGATCGAACAAAACAAGTATCCCGTTGCGGTGCGTGTACCGGGCGGTGCGGTGATTTCGGACGGCAAGGAAGTTAAAAGCGACTGGTCGGATATAAACAAGTATGAGATCACAAAAAGCGGCTCAAGGATAGCAGTGATAGCACTCGGCACCTTCTATCAGCTCGGTGAGAAAGCGGCAAAGCTAATCGAAGAAAAGACAGGCACCGCTCCCACTCTTATAAATCCTCACTATATCACGGGAATTGACAAGGATATGCTTGAAGACCTCAAGAAAAACCACGATGTTGTGATAACTCTTGAGGACGGAATTCTTGAGGGCGGTTTTGGTGAAAAGATAGCACGTTTCTATGGCAACAGCGATGTTAAAACACTGTGCTTCGGCCTTGAAAAGAAGTTCTACGACAGATACGATGTAAACGAGCTTATGAATAAGGCACATCTGACTCCCGAACAGATAGCAGAAGACACGATCGCTCTTATGAAGTAACTCTATATAACCACAGCCCGTAACGGTCATACCGCTGCGGGCTGTCTGTCTGTTGATAAACCTATATGTTTAGTATTGCTTGATCTGCCGGTTTTACTATCTCTGCAATGGCACAAACAGATGATATAAGCGTCCTTACTGTTGCCGAAAACATTGTCCTTTACAGCTTCTTCAAACCCACCTGTCGCAAGATGTTTTCCCGAACACCGCCGTTACGCACATATCTCCGTCATTTATCTGTGCGAATACCTCACCGTTCATCTTGTGCATAAGCTGTCGGCAGATGTAAAGTCCAAGTCCGCTTCCCTTCAGGTTTTCTGCGTTTGCACCTCTCCAAAAGCTTTCAAAGATGTGCGGCAGATCCGTATCGGGAAGCGTACAGCCGCTATTCTTCACAGCAATAAGAATACAGCCTTCCTCTTCGGAAAAGCTGATTGAAATTTCCTTGCCGTCGCCGTATTTTATGGCGTTCTCCATTATATTCTGAACCACCTCGACGCTTCGGTCAAGATCTCCGCTTATAAGGCAATCACCATATTCTCCGACGAAAAAATCAGTCTTTATGAGCGACAATTTTTCGGTATAGTAAAGCTTGATTTTTGTTACAAGCTCCGACAGATAAAATTCGCCCATTGTAACATCAAGACTTAAAAAGTCCTCTCTTGAAGCAGTGATGATTTCAGCAACATATCCCTCTATTTCATCGGCTTTGGTATTGATGTTTTCGGCAATTTCAAGCTGTTTTTCCTTATTGGTATACAGCCCCTTTGAGAGTGCTTTTGAATACAGCTTTATAGCCGACAAGGGAGTTTTTATATCGTGCGACAGGGACAGCAAAAGCATTTTCTTCTCCCTTTGCAGATTTAATTCACGCTCTTTCTGCTGTTCCATATTCTCCCGGAGCATATCCACACCCCAGACAAATCGCCCGAAAAACCTGTTTTTCGCTTCCTTTACAGGTGCAGTAAGATTACCCTTTGAAAGCTCATAAGGAATATCAGAGAGCTTCTCAAACGGAGCGAGAATTTTTGCCCGTATGTAAATCATAACTGCAATGATTACCACAGACATTATGCTAAGGATTACGTTCACAACAATTATTGTTTCCGCCTTAACAACGCTTCCGTCAGCGGTATAATCAAAACGGTACAACTCGCCGTTTATCTCTCTGATAACGTAGTCGCTGTGGGAATTGTAAAAGCCCTCGGCGTACTCGCTTACGCACGTTACATATTTGCAATCTGAAATGTCATAAGCGTTCCCGTTTTCGATTTCGTTTACAAGCCTTGAAACCTCTACAAGATATGGTCTGCCGCCGGTGCTATCCTTAAGAAGTATCGCATTTGCTGTAACAAAAACCGTAATTATAACCGCCACCGCTAAGGCGAAAATTTTGTTAAATGCTTTCATATTTGTAGCCTACTCCCCATACCGTCTGTATATGCTTCGGATTTTTCGGATCGTCCTCGATTTTCTGACGAAGCCGCTTTATATGCACTGTGAGAGTCTGCTGTTCCGAAAAGCTGTCACTGCCCCAGATCTGATTAAATAGATACTCCTTTGTAAGAATCCTGCCCTTATTTTCGATAAGCAATACCAGTAATTCAAATTCCTTTACAGTCATTTCAATAGGTATGTCGTTCCTGCATACCGTTCTGCTCACCTTATTGACACGAATATCCCCGTCAATAAGCTCATCAACAGCGTACCGACGCTTGAAAATACCTGCAATTTTTGCAAGCATTATGTCAATGTCATACGGCTTTTCAATGTAATCGTCAGCACCAAGAATAAGCCCGTTCAGCTTATCCTCCTTGTCGACCTTTGCACTTACTATAAGTATGGGCGTGTCGCTTTCTTCACGAATTTTTCTGCACACCGCAAAGCCGTCAATTCCGGGGAGCATTATGTCAAGCACAATAAGCCTTGCGCCGTATTTTTCATACAGCGACAAGGCTTTTTCACCTGTTTTGGCAACAGATACCGTGTAGTTTTCCGCACGGAGAAAATCACACAGTATATCGGCAAGTTCTTCATTGTCTTCAACAATTAAAATATCGGTCATATTACCACCCTAATTCAAGTAACCGGTTGTTCAGCGCACGTTCACGCTCTCTCACCTGAGAATTGCTTTCACATCTGCCGAGATTATATTCGTCCCTGATATTGCCGTCAACTATATACATAACTCTTGTGCATTTTGCCGCAACCTTAACATCGTGAGTTACAAGCATAACTGTCGTACCGTCGGCGTTTAGCTTTGCAAGCTCTTCCATAACTTCGTCAGATGATGTACGGTTGAGTGCGCCTGTCGGTTCATCGGCAAAAATCATTTTCGGATTATTGATCATACTGCGGCAGATGCAGGCACGCTGGAGCTGTCCGCCCGAAACCTCGTTAATGTCGTTGTCGGCGATTTCGATAATGCCCAGCTTACGCATTAAATCCTGCCCACGCTGAACGATTTCTTTTCGTGTTTCGGTATTCTTATTCGATTGTACCGCAGGGAGTATGATATTGTCAAGCACCGTTAAATTTTTCAGCATATACATCTGCTGAAAGATAAATCCCATTTCGTCAAGTCTTAAATCGGCAAGCTCCCTTTCACCCATTTTTGCGATATTTCTGCCACAGAACAGCACCTCGCCTGCGGTAATGCCATCCATACCCGAAACGGCATAGAGTAGAGTTGACTTACCCGAGCCCGACGGTCCCATAACGGCTACCATCTCGCCCTCCTCTACAGTAAAGCTGACATTTTTAAGCACATTGTTCTGGCGCTTGTTTACGATATATGCTTTGCACAGGTCTTTTACTTCTAAGATGTTCATAATGGTTTCCTTTCTTATTCTATATTGGCTGTGTCTGAGGACTTGATTTTTCTTGTGTAAAGCGAAGTGAGAAATGCTGAAATAATTGTTACAGTAAAAATAATTGTCGGATAAATCAGGAATATCTGCAACGGGTCAATGTTAAACTTGATTTTTGTTGCGCCCATCATTCCGTAAATGGGTGTAATGCAAAGTTCTGTCATAGGTATTGAAGCTGCTGCCGCTAAAATTGCTGCTGCAAGAGCAACTATTCCGAAACGCAGGGTGTTCCAGCTGATTATAGTTCCGTTCTGAAAACCGATAGCCTTTAAAAGGGCAGTCTGACTTTTTTCATCGGAAATAAAGGAGCGTTCAACAAGAACTGTAACAAGAATTACCACAACAATCGTTATTGCCAAAAGCAGAACCTGAACGGCCTCCATTGTGGGAACAACCGATACACAGTCTATACAGTATTCAGTTGCATTCATTACATCTTCAACATCCAGAAGCTCCTTGATTTTTTCCTTTCGGCTTTCGATTTCACTTTCAGAGGGGTTGTCGGTAAAGTCCACCTGATACTGTCTGATACTTGAAACACAGCTCATATCGGTGGGCGCACCATCGTGAAGACGGATAAGCTCGCCGAGATTGTTCATCGTCTGAAAATACGCTGTTACTATACAGTCGATTTTTTCAGTTCCGAAATCAATTGTCACAGTATCGCCAATTTTGGCACCAAGCATTTCCGAAATCTTGGGTGTCACGGCAATCTCATTCCTGTTCTGCGGAGCAGAGCCTTCTAGATAATCGTATTCACCTACGGGGATATTCAGGCTTTGTGCACAGCTTACAGCATATTCATTTCCCATAGCTATAACCTTGTATTTATACTGTATATCAACGCTTACATTACAAGGCATACCATCGTCTGAAATTTTATCGGAAAGATTATTCAGCCCATCTGACAAGCTTTCCTTATCGCCTGTATTCATAAACTTCATTACACCGTCTACATCGTTTATGTAAAGGTTGCTTTCTGTTCCGAAGGTTGTAATAAGATTCGGACTTTTCATAGTTGCAACCGTGTTGACCAGCATAAGCACAAAAAGTGTGCAGAGGAAGAACGAAATTATAATCGTCATAAAGCGTTTTGGTGCGCTTAAAACATCGTTTAACGCCATATATACAGAGGGTTTTAAACTTGTTTTTCCTATCCGCAGAAAGCTCTTTTTTCCAAAACGTTCACCTGTCTGTCCCGAGCGAATTGCGTCAATAGGTGTAAGCTTTTTAACCTTGCTTGTGCACCCGTAAGCGAACAGAAGAATTATAATCACAGTGCCGACTGCACTGATAATATTTATAAGGAAGCCTGCGTCATTTCCAAGCACCATATTTTCGCTTACAGACATAATCAGCATATTTCCGAAGGGAATACTTGCGAAAAATCCGATAATTCCGCCGATTACCGACATCATCAGATACTTTACTATGTAAAGCCCCCTGATTTTGTGATTTTTAATACCGATAGCCTTCATAACGCCGATTTCTCTGTATTCTTCGGCAATCGTAAAGCCGATAGAAAAGCGGAGTACCACGAAAGAAACAATTATAAGACATACGCTTAAAATGAGTATGATAAACGCTACAATCATTTCCATTACATAGCACATTTTAAGAGTATCTCTTGCGCCTGTAAAGGCAATTCCGGGGATATCGGCAATAGCTGAGGTTGTTGCTTTGACATCATCGGTTTCGATGTAGATAACCTCGCCCAAATAATGTGCATTTATCATTTCATCCGCAAGGAATGTGTCATAATCAGCCTGATTGAGCAAAAAGCGTGTATTGCCCATAAAATCAGAGCCTAAAAAAGCGTCCTTTACTTTTCCTTCAATTTTCAGTTCCTTTTCCACATCGCCCAATTTTATGCGGATATAATCGCCTACCTTGAAACCGTTGTTTTCTATAAATTTACCCGCAATCAGAACCTCGCCCTGATTTACAGCGGAAACGGACTTGTTCGCCGTATCAAAGAATTTGAGCTTTGCATCAGATATTGATTGAAACAACGCAGTGTTTTTGGTTTCAACCTCTGTGCCGTCAAGGTGTGAAACGCTGTCCTGTGAGCCGAAAATACAGGTTTCGATTTTGTAGCCGTTTACACAATCGGCTTTGTCGAGTATGCCGTCGGCATATCCTGTGGACTCATTACCCATTGTAATAACAACAAAATCACCGATTTCTGCCTTGTCAAGATAATAATCCGTGCCGTTCATAACGGTAAATACGTTGTTCAGACCACTTGCCACAAACATCGTCGCAAGTATAATAAACACCAGCAGTATCATATTCATGGTTTTTTTGCTTTTAAGGTCTTTTTTCAGTATGTTTAAATACATTTCCTAGCTCCTTTTATCGTTGTGATTACATTGTAGCATAGAAATTATTAAATAATCCTTAAATCCTGTTTTATGTCGGAATTTATTTTATCATATTTTGGTTGGTTGCGCAATCCGGCAACAAAACGCAATAGACAGACATTACAATTTATATAATATCCGCCTAATACGAGAGCTTAATATTCACGGCTTGTTTGTCCGTGTATTTTAATCTGTTAAAAGGCTTGATGAGCAGTGAGCGTGAACGCTTGAAATTCTTTCTCATACATCATCAAGTGATTGTTGAGCCTTTTTGCAAATATTTCTTGAATTACTAAGTTTTATATGATACAATTTATTTAAGAACCAACGCACTGCTCCTAAATCGAAATTCGGAGGTACTTACCATGATAGAGGAAGTGAATGAAAAAGATATTTGCGAATGTGTAAATGTAATCAGAGTCAGCTTTGCCACAGTTGCTGACGAGTTTGGCTTTACCGCTGAAAATGCACCTAAATTCACAGCATTCGCAACTACTGAAGAAAGATTAAAGTGGCATTTATTCGGTGAGCATAGACGTATGTATGCCTTTTGGGATAACGGGAAAATTGTTGGCTACTATTCATTGCTATTGCAGAGTAATAATGAGTGTGAGTTAAATAATTTATGTGTACTTCCGACATACAGACACAGGAAAATCGGTCAAGAGCTGTTATTTCATGCCTTTAATACTGCCAAAAAAACAAATTGCGTAAAAATCAACATCGGAATAGTCGAGGAAAACAAAAAATTAAAAAATTGGTATGAGCAATTCGGATTTACACATACAGGAACCAAAAAATATGATTTTTTCCCTTTTACCTGTGGGTATATGGAAAAGATTTTATAATTTTTTTCATTTATAAAGCAGAATAACATAAAGGATTATGCTATAATAGCCTTGAACAAGTAGTTATTATTCCGGACAAACAGAAAATGAGAGGATTAGAGTATGTGCTTTATATGCGACAGAATTAAAATGATCAACAATGGTACGAATCCATACTTCGTTAAAGAATTGCAAACTGGTTATGTAGTTATTGGTGATAATCAGCATTTTAAGGGCTACACATTATTTCTTTGCAAAGAACACAAAACAGAACTGTTTCAATTAAACCATTCGAAAAAGATTAAGTTTTTAGAGGAAATGTCCATAGTCGCCGAAGCAGTTTCAAACGCTTTTGGAGCAGAAAAAATGAACTATGAATTGTTAGGCAATGGCGATACACATCTGCACTGGCACCTATTTCCAAGGAAAAGCGGAGATATAGAAAACTATGGCAACAACGGAAAAGGACCTGTTTGGTGGTATCCTATGGAAAAAATGTACAATGATAATAACCGCCCTTCAAAGACAGAATTAGAAGATATGAAAGAAAAGTTACTGATAGAATTAGAAAAACTGTTGTAATCCTACTTCAAGTTTTTATGGGGTTGCAAAGCCTAAGCGTGAAGCGGATATTGATGAGGCTATGCCGATGGGGATTTGATTGGAAAAGCGGTTGAAATAAGTGGGAATATGTGGTATAATGAGTCTGTAAGGACGGTTAATCTGCCCGATAAATCGGAATTTATAAAAAGAAAGAGGCATTGTACGCTATGATTGATTTCGTTAAGTCTACAGAAATGAAGATCTCACTTGCTCCCGATCAGGAGGGGATGCTTTCAACAAAGGAAACAATTAAGACGATTATCAGGGATAATCCTGATACGGTTCTGGCTTTTGATATATTTGACGAAAATGATCTGATTGGTTTTATTCTGGTTAATCGTTTTGAAGAGCATAAATATTTTTTGTGGGAATACGCCATAGACATAAGCCACCAAAATAAACACAAAGGCACAGCCGCACTAAAAAAATTTATTGACCTTATGCGAATTCGTTATGATGCAAAAGTTATAACAACCACATATATTTACGGTAATGACCATGCGAAGCATATATATGAGAAAATGGGGTTTGAGGAAACCGATGTGGTGGACGAGCAAGACTGCCATGAGGTAAATATGGCTTATTATATATAACATCGAAAAAATTCGTATAATCGCTGATACATATTCTCATTTATCGAACAGTTTAACACACTAAAGGAGCACCCCGGCTGCTCCTTTTTCATATATTCCACCCCGAGCCGCAAGGCTCTTTTTTATGCGGTTTACGATGTCAGCCCAATGGCAATTTGATAGAAAAATCGGTTGCATAAAGTGGAAATGTGTGGTATAATAAGTTTATAAGGGCAGTTAATCTGCCCTACAAATCGGAATTTATCTTGCTGATTTATATATAATACTGTAGGGGACGGTTTTCTGTCAAGAGTAACATGGTTTACACTTTGTGCAAGCACATGGTTTACATGTTATCAATAACAAACGAACATAAAAAATGAACTTGAAATGAGGGCGAAGTTGGCGTTTTTCAAGGATATTAAGGATAAAGAGCCGATTACTCCTATTGATGAGAAGCTGTTGGAATACTATATCAAATAATACTGAGGTGATTTCAAATGAAAATAACAAAACCCGAAATGATTATTTTTGACTATGGACATACCTTGCTTTGCGAGCCTGATTGGAATTCTGACAGAGGAAACGTCGAACTTATGAAATACATAGTGAAAAATCCAAACAATTGCACGATTGAAGACATTCAGAGTGAAGTAAATAAGATATTCGGAGAAATTGAAAGTGTAAGGAATACTCTTGGATATGATATTCCAGCAAGAGTCGGAAACCGCCTTGCATTCGAACATTTGGGCATAGAATTTTCATTGACGCCTTTGGATCACGAAATAATTTTTTGGACTGCTGCTTCACAAGGAGCAATTATGCCTTATGCAGATGAAATGATAGATTATCTTAATCAAGCAGGTATTCGTACTGCGGTAATCAGCAACAATGCGTGGTCAGGCGAAGCAATAAAGAAGCGTTTTGACAGATTACTCCCTAACAATCGGTTTGAATTTATAATATCCTCCTGTGATTATATGATACGAAAACCCGATAAGCGTCTATTTGAAATTGCATTGATGAAATCCGGATTGACATCTGACAAAGTGTGGTATTGCGGGGATAGCTACTCAAATGATGTTGTCGGTGCAAATAACGCAGGAATTTTTCCTGTTTATTATAGCGATACAAATAATAATGCCAATGCCGACTTTGAATATTTGAGCGTAAGGGATTGGCGGGAAATGATAGAAACTTTGGAGAATTTATAATGAATGTTAGAATAATAAACACGGTTTTGCGCCGGGTTGGGTGGAGATGACTGTAAAAGCTACAAGCTTAGTTGAGAATATGAATAAATAACAACTTCCCGTTTATCGAGCAGTTTACCACAAAAGGAGCACCCACCCTGGCTGCTCCTTTTCCTATATCTCTGAGCCGCAAGGCTCTTTTTTTATGCCCATTTCAAGGAGGTGACGCGGAATGTCCGACAATTTCGGATTAAAAATAGGTCTTGAGGGCGAGCGTGAATTCAAGAAATCCCTCGCCGATATAAACAACTCTTTCAAGGTTCTAGGCTCTGAAATGAAACTGGTGAATTCGCAGTTCGACAAGAACGACAAATCCACCGAAGCCCTAACCGCCCGCAGCGAGGTTCTGAACAAGGAAATCGACCAACAGAAGCAGAAAATCGAAACGCTCCGTTCTGCCCTTGCCAATGCGGCTGAGTCATTCGGCGAGAACGACCGCCGTACTCAAAGCTGGCAGATCCAGCTTAACAATGCGCAGGCGGCTCTGAACGGCATGGAGCGTGAACTGAATTTCAACAACACCGCCCTTGAAAAGGCTGACAAGGGCTTTGACGAGGCCGGAGATGGAACAGGATTTCTTATTCTTTCTCATTGATTTGTTGTCCTTTCTTTCAAGCGAGTGCTTGACAATTGAAAAAAAGCGTGTATAATATAATTAAACACGTTTAATAAGGTGAGGTGATACAATGTCAGATAAAATAAAGCGTGACCTTGAAGCAACAAGAAATGCTCTTTTAAATTCAACTGCAAAACTTATGACGGATTGCAGTGAACCTTCGGAAGTTACATCTCGAGCTATTGCAAAAGAAAGCGGAGTAAATCTTGCAATGATTAATTATTGCTTTGGTTCACGAGAGGGTTTGCTTTATGAGGTGTTTCGAAAGCTTTTGTCAGATGTTCAGAAACACGATACGGAATTTATAAAGATTATGTCATCGGGAATGTCGCCTAAACAGAAGCTTACTGAATTGCATTTTAAAATGATGAGGCTTATGATTGCAAATTACAACTATTCGCAAGCGGTGACAAAATATATATTGTTCAATCGCAATGATGATTTTGGTATGGAAAGCCTACCATTTATTGTAGAACATTTTAACGGAAGAAAAACCATAGAAGATTGCAGATTGATTGCGTTTGAGCTGACAAGTATACACGAACTTTCAGTTCTGCGTTATGAGACAATAAAAAGCTCCTGTAATATCGACCTCACCGATGATGAAACACTTAAATGGTATATTTGTCAGAATATAAACAGATTTTTAGATTAGGAGAAATTAATATGTCAAACAAGAAAGCGCTTATAGTTGTAGATATGCAGAACGATTATCTTTGGAATAGAAGAAAAAAGATGTTTTCCTATAACACTCCCGAACTTGTAAACGCTGTCAATAGTCTTATTAGCGAGTTCAGTGAACGGGGTGATGATGTGATTTATGTTGGGCAAGTATTCCCCAATATTATCACAAATAAATGGTTTATAGGCTTTTCTATAAAAGGTACATCTGGTGCTGAAATTTATCCTGATGTGGATATCGTATCTGATAATTACTTTGAAAAAAATCTGCCTAATAGTTTTACTTCGCAAAGCTTCAAAAGCTTTGTGATTACAAAAGAATATTCGGAAATCACAGTATGCGGACTTGACCTTTGCGGTTGTGTGGGAGCAACTGCAAAGGGGGCCATTAAAACAGGAATGGCTGTAAAGCTTTCAGAAGCAGCTACGGGGTGTCGCTTCGGAAAAGAAAAAGCAAATAGAATGAAAAAAGATTTGATTTCATTGGGTGTCAAAATTATTAAATAGATATAAAAGTGAGCCGTTTTAAGCCTGTGACGGGTCATTCTTCGGCAAATCTCAAATACAGCTGCCACAAGCAAAAGTTCAGCCACTTTCCTCATTCCTTTCAAAAATCAATATCATCATAGCAGCTTCATACCCATATTGTGTTCAAAGCCTGCAAAGGTGGAGTTCATCAGCGTATATACGGAGTTTAACAGCGATGTTGTCAGGAAGCGGTCTATCCTGCTTATCTTGTCGGGGTAATTCAGAAGGCTGTACAGAACATACTGAACGTGTTCAAAGGTTATCTTTCTGTAAGCAGCTTTCGCCGTTTCCTCGGACACACGTTTCCCCACGGATATTACAGTCCGTTCTCCGCATAGAACGACCACCATCAAATCCTTAATTTCCTCAACCATTTTACAACCGAATCGTCCTCATATGACATAAGGCAGTCATAGTCGATCTGTTTCTTAACTTTTTCCTCAACCGTACTTCTTTCTATCGCGTCAATCAATCCGTCAGCTCCGGGCGAAAAATTCTGAAAGTCAGTCCGTGGCGGATTGATAGATTGATCGTAAGTATAACTTATATCAGTATTATTTATATCAATATTATTAGAGTCCGATTTTCGGACTTCAAGAAGTCTGTTTTTCGGATTTGCAAAAGTCTGATTTTCGGACTTCTTGAAATCTGTTTTTCCGACTTCTTGAAATACGTTTTCCAGACTTTTTGATGTCGGCACAAGATCGGTATTCTGCTCACCTTTAACAATGAAGTTCTTCACATACAAAATTGACGGCAGTCCCAAACCTCGGCGTTTCTTTTTAACAAGCCCGATGCCTGACTGGTCATCAAGCTCTTTGAGAAAATTGAGAGCCTTTTCGTGTCCTACATCAAGGCTTTCCTCAATTTCTTCAACAGGGAAAATGATATACACCCTATTGTGCTTATCTATCCAGTTGTTCTTCCTGCTAAGGCTCATTCGTTCAAGCAACAGTCAGTACAGCAGCTTTGCTTCATAGGATAAACCACCGAAATGTTCCTTGTCAGTGAAAAGCACTTTCGGCACTCGGACAAAGGTAAATTGCTCAGCTTCAACGCCGTAATAATAGTCAAATTCAGTTTTGGGCATATAGATCACACCTCATTTGGATTTAGTGGCAACAAAAAAGGCTTCCCTGCAATATAAACTACTCTTAATTGTAACAGCGATAAAAAGCCCTAAATAACGATTTAAGGCGACCTAACGCCAAGGAAAAGAGTGAAACAAACATTACTCTCTGTCCTCGATTTTAGTTCGCCTTAAAATTTGCTTGGCTCCCCCTGCCCCGCTTGAACCAACGGCATCGTGATTAACAGTCACGCTTCCTCTTGCGGTTCCCGTCTTTTTCTGCTCGTATTCTCGCAAAAAGCCGACCGCTGCGCCAAACCCTGTTCGCTTTTTCCGCCACCGGCAGCGCTTCTCAGCCTTTGCCACCGACTTTGCAGCTCAGTGTTAAGCATTTCGGGCAACAAAAAAAAGCACTGCCTGAGCAGTGCTTGAATGGCTCCCCAATTCGCATACAAGCCGAAGTATCGTCCAAAGGGAGGGCGAGTGTACTCGCCCCTTCTCTACAATTAAAGATGATGACAACCTTGTCATCGTAAAGATAAACTGAATTTACAAAGGTATCTACAAGTTTGCGTTTGCTGTCATCCAATGAAAGGTCGAGCCTTTTCATTTCTTTCAGCCATTCCACTACCTGCTCTCTTGTAATTATCTCCTCTTGGATTTCCTGCTTAATTATATCTGTTTCAAGTTCCGTCCTCTGAGCTTCCAGCTCTTCAAAACGCTGCTTGGTTTCTCTTGAAACAATACCCATCTCCATAGCCTTGACTAAATTATTTATACTCTGATGAATTTCAGCCAACTGCTTCTGCATAAGAGGTATAGTGGTGTTTTCTTTCTCCTGCAATCTCATTACACTGTCTGCAATATCGTTTATCAAATCTTCCTTGAACATCTTGTCCATAACATCATTCAGTACGATTTCTTCAATATCTGCCTTGCGTACAGTTTTTTTGTGACAACCTTTGTGCCTTTTTACACCGGTACATTTATAATAGTTATACTTAATCTTCTGTCGGCTTGTACCACTCTCCCCTATCATAAACTCACCGCAGTATCCGCAAATGAGCTTGGTTGAAAGGAAATACTCAATCTTTGCCTTAAATCTTGAACGAGAGTATTTGTTTTTCTTCAATCGTTCCTGTACCTTATTAAATAGAGCGTCAGAAACAATTCTCGGAACACCGCCGTCAATAATTATATCACGGTATTTATACTGACCCTTGTATTTTACATTACTGAGCATTGATGTGGCACTTGTCTTGGTTATTGGTTTTCCCTTACCGCTTCGCACCCCATTGTCATTCAGATATTTTACAATATCCTTTACCATCTTACCGCTTGAATACATTTCAAAGGCTTCCTTTATAAAAGGTGCAACCAATGTGTCAAGCTGATAATGTTTGTTCTCGTCAATTGTGTACCCTATTGTCAGAGAACCGCCATTATACTGACATTTAAGTGCGTTATCCGTCATACCCCTTATAACTTTTTCTGAAAGCTCTGCGGAATAATATTCGGCATATCCCTCAAGCACAGATTCAAGAATGATGCCCTCTGCACCCTCCGATATAACCTCAGTTGCGGATATTACCTTAACTCCGTTCTTACGAAGCGTAGCCTTATAATGTGCCGAGTCATATCTGTTTCTTGCAAATCTGTCCAGCTTCCAAACAATGACTACATCGAAAAGCTCATTTGCACTTTCCTTAATCATTCTCTGGAACTCAGGGCGGTTGTCTGTTTTAGCGGACATCGCCCTGTCTATGTATGTACCAACCAGTTTAAAACCTTTGCGTTCCGCAAATGCCTTACATTCACGGAGCTGACCTTCGATACTCTCTTCACGTTGGTTATCACAAGAGTAACGAGCATAAATTACTGCCTTCATTGCTACCTCCTTATTGTCGTTGCGTTGTTGGTTTTCTTTATTTAATAGTATATCACTTTCAAAAGATCTTGTCAACGCTTTAAAGCGCTAAACTATAATTTTTATTATAATTCCAAGAGGATAGAATTCAGGCTGTTTTTTGAGCCTCTTTCTCCTTTTTACGAAGATATTCTTCCCAAAAACGCTTACCACGTTCCGTTTTATAAAAGGCAGCTATCTCTGTCATCAAAACAGAAGCAAGCGATTCAATTTCTTCCTGAGAAAGATTTTCTTTATATTCTGTCTGGTGCGTCATAATCGTCACCTCCAAATCTTTTTTGTTACACCCAGCCAAGCATTTCTTTGGCAATCCATATCAGGAAGATATTTTTATGAAAGGTTATGTATCTGTATCGAGTCTTGCCTATCCGCTTTTCTAAACGGTATCTGACCTCACCAGACTTGTGTTTGGTTGATTTTATAAATCTCCCCTTTGCAAGCTGCCTGAGAACTCTCTGCATATTTACCTTGCGTTCCTTTTCGGCAAATGAAACCATATCATTTGCGGCAATAACCACACTCGGAATAAAATAAACATATTTATCGTCATAATACCCAGCAAGGATTTTATGACGATTTACATCATCTTTTTTACTGACGTGCAGAAGATAATATCCATCGCTTCTCATAATGTAACTAATGGTGTTCATAAAGCTGCAAACCTCTTTATTCATCTTCATACTTGCCACCTCTCTTATCTGCAACAAGCAATGCCATCGTCAGTATTCCAACAGTACCACCGAAAACAGCACCTAATATAAAATGTATCATAAAGGTATTCCTCCGTTAAATTGCTTTGCGTTTTACGGTTCGTCCATCTGCGGCGAGTTTGTCAAGACGTTCCCGTATATCCGAAATGCTTTTTCTATCCTCGTTAAAAAGCTCTCGCTTTTCTTTATCAGTACCAAACCTGAGATAATCTGAAAGGTATTCTATGTAACCCTGCTTCTTCAGGCTCTCCACAAAAAGCGGGTGCAGACTTTCAGCAGGATTTTTAGGAGCGTATGTTTTTCTCCATTCAATCAGCTTATTAAGATATTCATCTACAATGGCAGTTGCATTTTTAAGCCACGCCTTGTACTCGTTTTCTGCCTGTATTACCCTGTTCACAGGAACGGCGATTTCCCCATTGAACAGGTGCAGACCAAAATCATAGCTGATTTTCTTGGCGGCTTCAATCTGTGTAAGCCCAAAGAGCTTTGCCGTAAAACCAGTGCAATCTCCAGTTTCCCCGCAGCCGAAGCAATAGAAGTGGTCGTCATAGATTTTCAGGCTTGGTGTGCTGTCCTCGTGAAAAGGGCAGCAAGCCATACCCGAACGGTTCATCTGCAATCCATAGAACTTTGCAACGTCCTGCATTGATACCCTGTCCCTTATTTCACCAAAGACATTATTCAATAACACAACCCCTTTCTTTTTCTCTGAATCTGAAAGGGGTAATATTTTGGCGAGGCGCAGAACAATGCGGCGAGTGATTGCCTGCGGAATTATCCCTTTCATATATTCCGGTCACTCAGCACCCTGTTTTATAACCATAATCTACAAATTCCGCTATTTGCACAACAAAAACATATATTCAGCTTACTCTGATTGTAGCTTTATACAAAGTTGCAGGAACAGGTTATATTTTAACGGTGTAACTGACCTTAACTATTAGAGGGGATAAATCTTTTCGCTACTCGCCACAGCAAAATGAATTTATAGGTGCTGCCCATACGGGCAAAATCCTCTGAAAATGAGGAATACGGATTTTTTTGTTTTGTGTATGCGTAGCAAGCACAGAAAGAATACGTATTCTTTCACAAATCGCCGCATTTTCGAGGATTCCCCCTCAAAAAAGCACATTCAGGGAACCATTACCCTGAATGTGGCTCTCTCATATTTTTAGACTCTGCCTAAGACCGAAAACAATAGTGGAGGTGTATTTTTGAGAAAAACAAAACAAGTTAAACGCAAGGAAGTAATATACAGCATTGAAGAATGGGAAGAAATAAAAAGGCTTGCCGAAACCGCTTCACTCAAAACAGGTACATATATAAAGCGAATATCCCTCAACGGAAAAATCAACGTCATTGACCTGAATGAAGTCACTCCCGTTATGAACGCTTTGCGTATTATCGGCAACAATATCAATCAGATTGCTAAAAAAGCAAATGAAATCAACAGCATTTATGCAAGTGATATTGAAGATTTAAAGGAGAACTACGAAGATATATGCCATACGTTAAATCTATTCCTATCCACTCTACCGTCAACCGCAGCATAGCCTACATATTAAATCCCGAAAAGACGGAAGATATGGTTTATACTACCGCCCTGAACTGTATGGCAAATGCTAAAGACGCATATAACGATATGAAAATGGTATATGAATATTTTTCGGGCAAAAAATATAACGCCCCTCCACCGATAGACGGCAAAGGCAGCGTTAAAGCTATTCATTATATCCAGTCTTTTGACCCAAACGAAAATATCACTCCCGAACAGGCTCACCGAATTGCAAAGGCTTTTGCAAGAAAGACTTTCGGAGATGATTGTCAGATAGTAATTGCCACACATCTCGACAAAGGTCATCTGCACAATCACTTCATACTGAACAGCTATTCCGTATCGGGCAAGAAATTTTATGATAACCAGACAACGTTAAAAAAGGTACGGGAATATTCCGACAGAGTATGCCTTGCCTTTGACATTCAGCCGATAAAGGAAAACAGAGGGCAAAGCAAAAATATTGCTTACAACGAATGGGAACATAAAAAGCGTGGTACATCGTGGAAACAGAAAATACGTCTTGATATTGATAGGCTCATAGGTTCTGTAAAAAACATTGATGAACTGTTATGCGAGCTTGAACTTATGGGATACTCAATAAAACGAGGGAAATATATTTCCGTAAAAGCCGAGGGGCAACAGCGGTTTTTCAGAACAAAAACGCTTGGAGAAGATTACACGGCTGAAAGCTTAATTTCCCGTATTCGTTGGCGTGACGTAGGGGCAGGTGTTACCCTGAACGGAGAACCTGCTCCGCTTCGTTTGGATTATATCAACACTATTGATGAAGTTACGCAGCTTGCCACTATGGGCAAAAAAGTTCAGAAAAAGCGTGACCTCAATGTCCCATACTCCCCTGCTAATGATATGGATATTTACAAACTGTCCGTCCAGCTTACGATTATAAATCGTGACAATATCCATTCTATTGGGGAGTTGGAGGGCAAGATTGAAAACCTGAAAGCGGAATATGAAAAGGCAAGGAAAGAACTGAACCAACTTACTGCCAAAAAGGACAGTGTGGACAGCCTCATAGAACAGGCTGAACGCTACTTTGAGCTTGCGTACAAGCCGCAGCTTACTCTGTCGGAAAAGCTGAAACTGAATATTTGCAGGCAAGCTATAAATGGCAGCAACATTCAGAACCTTGCCGACCTTGAACGCATAAAATCTGTTAAGCAAGAAACGGACAAAAAAATTGCAGCTCTCAAATATAGCTTTGAGAACTGCAAACAGCTTTATGAGGTGTATGCCGATATTGCCAGCACATATTATCAAATTTCTAATGGGGATTATATTTCCAAGCTCGTTGAGGAAGAAAAACGTAGGCTGGAACGGGAGCAGGATAAGAAAAAGAGGAAATCATTATAATTGCTATTTATGTTTTATTACTATGTTTCATCATCCAATTTATCATTCTGTTGTCTTTATTTTCACCCGCACATAAACCATAAGGTGTGGCTGCACAAACACATTGTTCTGTCAATAGGAATATTTGATTTCCTTCGACATATATTAATCTTTCAGAGTTTAAATGGTCAATAATTTGATTCAACTCCACGTTATTTTCTGCAAGAAAAGCAAGAAAATCACTGTCATCAATACATACGTTACCTCCGTTACACAACCTGTTTATCAAACAAAATTCTACATCTGATAAAAAGACAGGTTCCCATTCTATTTCTTCAGGAAACTCATTCAAATCATCTTCAGTATAGTTAAAGTTCAAATATTCCCATCCTTCATTATGCGGAATAACAATTAATAAAGGTTTGGGGACCTCTAATACTATATCATCTCCAAAAATATCACTGCTAATTCCAAACATAGATGATAGTTTAGTCCAAATTATCTCTAAAAACAAATACAACGGTTTTCGATTGTACGAAGCATATAATAACCATTCATCACTCTCTAAAGCTATTGCATATGGCAATCCATTTGTTTTAACAAGTGTATTCTCGCCACAAATAATTAAATTAGGCAACGAAACTGCACCATACCCTCTAGCATAAGAACCGTTCTGTCCCTTGCTTCGAATGTACTCTATAAATTTTTCTCTGAGTGTGTATTCGGTTTTAAAACCTCCATAACCAAATACAATTCTTGCAGGCAAAAAGCATTCCATAACAAGCGAATGATAAATCATTTGTTCTTCAAAACTTAATTCGTTTATCCTGTCTTGTTCTGGCAATTCCTTTTTTACTATCATTTTATAAGCATTACGCAAAAAGGTAATATCCATTGAACGATTTGGTTCTGCTATATCTGTTACACTTTTTAAGTTTCCATAGGCACTATCCAAATCACTTGTAAACAAATTCTTTTTAACTTCTATAACAGCAATAACCTGATTTACTTCATATATATAGTCATTTGTAAATGGAATTTTTTCACCCTCTCCAGTAACAATCATACAATCAATTTGTTTGCTAAGTTTACCATAGATATTTTTGATTTTTCCTGACACTACACTCAATTGCAAACCATTAAAAATAGCTTTATTAGCCAATTCTTTTGTAAGCCCTTCATACATATCCCCTATGGTTGGATTGTGCCCAATATTAAGATACGGTTCAATGTCATTAACACCTTTTTCTTTTAGGGAACATAATAACTCATAAACTGTGTTTATCACTTTTAAGCCTCCATATCAAAATCCCAATTATAACATGGTAACATTATATCACACAAATTGTTTTGTATCAAGGAAGTATTATAATATCCTATTAACATTACAATTTTAAATATATGTTGCCAGATGTCCGATTTCCATTGAATTTAACATCGAAATTAAATTTTTTATAAAAATGCTCTATTCTATCAAAATGTCCTCTATCATAATTAGATAACCAACCACGTATATATTGCATTTTCATTTTCTTGCATATGTCGATAAAATATTCCATTAATATACTTGCATTCCCGATATTACAATCCACCTCAATTATATCATCAATATGAACATAGTTTACGTTTTTACATTTTTGTACAGTTGCCATTATTCTTGGATGTTGGTTTATAGCAACATATGACTTTCCATATAAATAAAGATGAACTGAATCGCAAAATTTCGTCAAAACCACAATGACTTCTTCGCCGACTTTATTACTTTCAATACCAATGATTTGTGCTGATTTAAAATCATTAAACGCTCGCTTGATTAAGTCATATTGCATTGTTTTTTCTTTACATACTTGTTCCATTTCCTTTATTTCTTTTTGAAGTTTACACTCCAAATCTTGTTTATAGAAATCAAGTTCGGTTAACTGCTTTCTATAAATCATTTTAAATATTAGTTTAAACAATATTAACACCTCGCAAATGTATAACTACTCTAGTTCTATACAAAAGCGGTATCGAAAACAATACGATACCGCTGTAAAAATATTCTATAATAATTACTGACGCTGACGCAACTGCTGCTTTGTTTCAAGGTTATTCGTACTGTAGCCTCGTTCTCTCAATCCATTGATAACTTCGGAATAAATATCATTGCCGTCTGGATCCCTGATAGTTACAATCAATACAAACTCTTGATAAGGAACAGAAGTTTCATTGCGTTGATTCATATCAATTCGTATTTTCCAACCTTCACCTACATCAATACCTCTCTTAAGCTTCCTGTAATACGATTTTATAGGACTCCATTTAAAGCCACTTTCTACTCTTTCACGTTCGTATTTTTCATCCCAAGCACAATCAAGAGGAACACACCCACTAAATTTCAACTTTCCTGAAGAATCATATTTATACACACCAAAGCTCGCATCAATGTTAACACGACAATATTCCTGTCCGTAATTCTCATCAAGCAAAGGATTATAAACAAGTGTCATTCCGATTTCACCATAATATTTACCATTTCTTATGAGCGATTCAGGGAATGGAAAATCAATCATCTCCAAATGAGTTTTTTGTTTTACTCTCTGCTTAAATATAAGAGTAACCTCATCTTCACTACACAACAAAATGTCATTTACATTTGTTGACGGCATTCCGAAGCCATAATACTTAATATTATCTGGGTTATCATCTAACAAATTACGCGAATTCATACGAGCAGAATGAACTAAAATAGCTTTCGCCATCAGTATGTCCTTTTCTACCATTTCATCGTAAACAGCAGCAAACTTCTGCGCTATTCGTGGAGTGGAGTAACTTGTTCCATTGCCCTCAATGACATTGCCATCAGGATCCATTCCTTTCATTCCTAAGCCAGCAATAGAATATGTTTTGGACAGATTTCCACCAAAATCAACCACATCAGGCTTAACTATGTAGTTTGCTCCTGGACCTCTACGACTAAACGGAGACGGTTCATTTCTTTTTACAATCGAATCATCCGAATCGTTTAATGCAATAGAGCCTACTGTAATTGCGCGTACAGAGTCTGCAGGAGATATTATCCTATCTCTATCGCCCATATCTTCCTGCGGTGGCCATTCTCTCAAGGGTAATTCATTAAGATTTCCACTCGAAACAAATATCTGGACCTGATATTTATCTTGAATATAATCAAGAAATTTTCCCAAGTCTGACATCGAACCATTGCAGATGAGAGATTCAATACCTAAAGATAAATTCCAGATTTTCGTAGTATCTGAATACTTCTCCATACTATCTTCAATTATCTCCATCAATTCCATTTCGCCAATGGAGTCGGTTAAACCATACTCTTTGTCAGAATTAGGTATCGCAATAATATCGACAAATTTATAACGGCTATGTGCATTTGTTTCAATACCATTCAATTCATTTCCATATTGAATCATTGAAGCAATAAATGTAGCGTGTTTGTGATTCTGATATGCTTCATTAACGTGTGTTTCTCTCGCAACAATATATGGTTTTAAAAAATCATTTTCATCGCTTATTCCACCATCAATTATTCCGATAGTAATATCGCTTTCAGAAACATCATCATCCAATAACGCTTCCAACTGAGAACAATCATAATTACTCAACGGTTGAGAATACTCTTGAAAAAAATCAACTGTTTTTACACCATTTATACCTGCAAGTTTTACAACGTCATCATATGTTTCAACTTCGACTTTTATATACATTATAGAAGAACCATACGTTATCATATCATAGTTAGCGCCAAAACCATACTCATCGATTTTTTTGAAAACATAATCCATAATTTGAGTGTTATCAAATTCATCATCAAAATCGAAAAGTTTTACTTTAATTCTTCTCTTAATACTATCAAACTCATTCTGTTCAACTAATTGTGTTATGCTTTTTGATATTTTTTCATAAGGAGTAATGGGACTAATATCGTCCACAGCAGTTAAATTAGCTTTAAATCTTTCAGAAGGAGGATTTCTTACAAGTTTTATAGTATCCTGTATAGACTTTGGACTTAGCTTAATAAATATTTCACCTAAATCTTCTCCACCTATAATAGGACATTTTCTGCAAAGGTCATTAGGTTTATGCGATTTTGCTATTGCTTCTGGTTTAACAGTAATCTTAGCTACAGCCGGAACAAGTTCATTTTCACTGAATACATCTTGATAAAAATCAAGTACCTGTTCGAACTTACCTTCAATCGCTGTTTGCAATCCACTCGTAACTTCGCCGAAAAACTTTACACGTCCACCACCATCGTTGCTTTTGGTATCTTCAGCCTTTTGCATAACAAGTTTTATGGGAAGATTCTTTTCCTTCATACTTTACTAACCTCCTTAACTATCTTTGACACCGATGTTTTTGAAATATTTAAAATATTTGCTATCACTTGATAACTAAATACTTTTTCACTACAACTCCTTAAATAATTTGCTTTTATGCTTAAAAGTGTTTTTTCACAACTGCAATTTTGTGGTATGATACCTTTAAAAGAAAAAATTTCATCATAATAATCGCTTTTTTCAACCGCACGCTCGTGAATTATTGCTTTTCGCATTGCTTTCACCAATATTTCTTCGACGTTAGCACCGCTTAACCCGCTTAAAGCTGTAGCTAATTCAATTTTTTCCTTATCATTCAGATTGTGTCCCTTTCTTGTAAAAAGGTCAATCATTTCGATAATTGCATTTGTATCCGGTAATTCGATTCTTAATTTATACTCAAATCTTCTCCAAACCGCAGAGTCCAACAATTTATCGTGATTTGTAGCAGCAATAAGCAAACTATCGTTGCTCATCGCATCAACATTTTGCAACAAGCTATTTACAACACGCTTTAACTCTCCTAGCTCATTACTGTCATCGCGAGCTTTTGCTATTGCATCAAACTCATCTAAAAAAAGCACACACGGCATTTTTTGAGCAAAATCAAATAAAGCACGTATATTTTTGGCAGTAGTACCAAGATATGAAGATATAAGGCTATCCAATCTAGCAATTACCAAAGGTAAACCTAATTCCCTAGCAATAAGATACGCACATTGTGTTTTACCGCAACCGGGAGGTCCATATAACAACAAAGTATTTGATACGCCTATTCCCATTGAATTTAATCTGTCAGCATTCTTATAACTTAGTATAAATGTCTCCAAATTATCCTTATTTTCTTTTGATAGGATTACATCAATATTGTTTTCACTAGGATAAACAACATCCGCCAATACTGTTCTTGATTCAGAATCAACAGGAATAGCAATATCCTTTTTCATTCCCATAGCAGAAAGAGTTGCCTCGCTTTGAGCTGACAACAATTTGCTGAACTTATTAGCAGCTCTTTCTTCATTATCTTGCTCTAATTTAGCAATCAATTGTTTTGTATAATTTATAACTTTTGTTTGATCGTGTTTTAAAGCACCTTCCACAATCTTACCTATTTCAATCGAATATTTCATCGAACAGCCTCCTTAACCCCTTTTTCTATATTATACATCACATTTTCTACTTTGTCAAGAACGATTTCGATTTTTTGCTCAATTTCATTCATTTTCCAAGAACGAAAGTGCCATTTTCGAGAACGATTATTCATTTTATTAAAACTCATCCAATCTCACCGCCGAAATCTCATAAGCATAATCAATCTTCTCTTTCTCCAGCTTATCAGAGAGCCGTACAACCTGTGAGAAGAAATCGGAACGAACAGGGAGTATCATCTTCATTTCGCAAAGAACGGCGAGAGCCTGAATCTTATTCTTGCAGCTGAGCGACTGTAACATACATCTTTCCTCGGCTGTAAGTATGCTGTTCATCATAATCATATTATCAATCCTCCAATCATAATTTTGGCTTTTTCTGCGACTTCGGCTTATCTATTTCGGGAGCTTCTTCCGCAGGAACATTTTTCTCTGTGAATTTTTCTTCGTAAGCATTTGCCATATTATCAAGACTTTCACCGCCATTTACCATATCACAGGCTTCTCGGATAATTTCGGGCGAAATATTCAGCTTCAGAGCCTTGTCTGAAACAGCTTCAAGCTCCGCCGCATTATCAGATACGCCCTGTAAGGTCTGTGGGAGCGTATCAAGAAAACGGCTCTGCTGAATTTCAAGCGGTATAAAGTCTTTCAGCGGCTTAAATCCCACGCTGTCAACGTAATACGCTGTATCATCAAGCACTACCACATCAGAAACGCTTAATGAATGCCCCTTGAAATCTTCGGGACGTTCCTGATTGAAAACATAGAACGCTGACTCCAGCTTTTCGCCTGTGCTTTTGCCGCTTAACATCGAAATGTCAGCCTCATACATCTTGTCATAAATCTTGAAATCGGGCTTTAAACCTGCCTTTAAGAGCCTTTCATAAGGCTCAAACCTTACGTCACGAGTTTCATCAACACGTCTTATTTGATAAATTTCAAAGGTCTTGGCAGGTGCTTCAATTTTCGGAGAATTGATGAGATTTGCAAGCCTGCTGTTACATTTCTCATAATCTCCCTTTGCCATAACCTTTCCTATCACATAAGTATCATCTCTATTTTTAACATACTCCTGTAAGATGTGAGTATCGGGCGATTTCTTATCGGGGTTAGGGGTAATGCGGTATGTCACGGCAGGAAGCTCCTTTGTCTGACTTCTGTAAATCTCTGCTGATTTCTCATCAAGGGTCTGAGGGTGAACGAACTCACATTTAACTGTACTCTGCTTGCTTTTATAAATATCAAGCAGAGCCTTTTTAGCTTCCGCAATAGTAGCAATACCCGACCTCGCAACTGTTACAAGTCCGTCTGCACTTATTGTTGCTACTGCAAATTTACGGTCAGAGTTCTGACGAACAGCGTAATACTCAACAAGCTTCGGCTTTATCCCTGCTTCCTGTTTTCTCTGCTCCAGCTTGTCCTTCGCCTCCTTATATGCTTCGCTGTTTTCCTTTGAATAGGTCTTTTCGGTCAAAATGTCATAGTCCTTTTTGGAAACGTCAATCTGCCCTGTTCTTCCCTCTGTATTCACATAGGAAACGTTCATTTGAGTAACCTTTGCATAAAAGTCCTTTGGACTTAATTCTGAAAATTTCCGCTCGCGGTCATAGGCGGCATTGTCAAGCCAGCCTATACCGTCAACAAAGTATTCATTCACTGACGAATCGTAGTATTTCGTTTCAGGAATACCACGATGATCGTCACGAAGCTCTACACGTTCAACAGGCAACAGGAACTTATCCTTGCAAATGTCAGGCAACTCAGGCTGACTGACGGACTTTTCAAGTGCTTTTATCTGTGCCTGTGCTTCTGTGATGAAACCATCCAGCACAGTAGGGTGCGTATGGAATACGGGAGGATATCTGTTTTCGGGAATATCAAAGCTCTTTGCCCATTCCTTATTCTTTTCGGAAATCCGTCCGTTGTAATTGTGACGGGCAATATATTCCGCAAGGGTTCTGCTTACCTTTTCCGCACCGTGTTCCTCAATAACCGTTGCAGCCGCCTGTTTCAAGTTATATCGGTACAGCTCATAATTGCTATCTGAAATTGCCTTGTCAATATCAGCCGCTATGTTCACAGGCTTTTGGGGTGCAGGCTTTGGAACATGAGCTTTGTCCGCAAGCGGCTCGGCGGTCTGTTCCTTGCTCTTTGAATAGCTCTCCTTGACCTTTGCAACAGCCGCCTCATATTTAGCCTTATCAGCCTTGTTAATGGTAATTGTGGTAACAGTGCCTTTTTTAAGACCACTGAATTTTACGCCGTCCTCGTCAAGCTGTTTTGCAATGTTCAGAGCGTGACGGGTTTTGAGTTTTGTAATATATTCAAGCTGACCCTTTCCGCCAAGCTCCTTGTATGGTGTATTACCGATAACATTCGGATTTTTGTTTGCGGGTTCGGCTGTTCTGTCAACATTGCCACGCTGGGATTTTTCAAATTCAAGCTGTGCCGTGTACTGAAATTCAGACAAATACAGCTTTGCTGTTTCGGGAGCGTTTTCAATATCTTCTCGGCTTTCAGCACGAACACCGTCAACATATACATCCAAATCCTTATCCCACATTTCAAGGGCAATTTCATTTGAAACAGGTATCAGCTCGCTGTTCTGCTCACGAACAACATCGGGACTCGGCTCTTTTTCGATACCGAAATATCCCTCAAAATTTTCAATTTCGGAGCGTGACTCTGCCATTCCCTCCGTATTATCGGGATAAAGAAGATATACCGCTTCACCTCTGTCATAGGCTTCAAGAGCAGCTTCCTTTGTGTCAATCGGCGTCATATATGTAAAATCATAGCCGTAGCTGTCACGCTGTCTTTGAATTTCTTCCATATCCGTTACAAGCTGTACCGTATCGGATATATTTTCGTGATCACCTGCAAAATCAAGAATTTTGTCGGTATCCTCCTTTGAGAAATTCACACCTCTGTCGGCACAATCTTCAATAAGAAACTCCGCTTTCTGAATATTGTTCAGCTCTGTATCAGCCAGCTTTTCGTCCATTGTGAGATTGCGTTTCTGCAATTTCAGCAGTTCCGATTCGATTTCGGAAGAAATCTTCTTCGCCGCTTCCTGTATTTCCTGTAACGCACTTTTAAGCTGTTCAAGCTGTTTTCCGTCACTCCAAGAAGCTATGTATGGGAAAGAATATTCCGAGGTATCAATGCCGAATCGTTCTGCTACCATAAAGGCAACGGATTCAGCCTGAACCTCTTTTTCGTTTCGGGGAGATTTGTTTGTTACAATATCCTTTGCAGGGTCGTGCAAAAGATTATGTGCAGCTTCGTGAAAGGCAGTTTTCAAGGTCTGTGCGTCGCTCATACCGCTTTTGATTACAATTTCATTGTTAGTGGCACTGTAATATCCCTTTGCACCGCCCTTGATGTCCTTAAACTCAATATCAATGCCAGTAACCTTTTTGAGAGCCGCAAAAACAGCTTCTTTTCTTGCACTGTCTATATCCCCTGTCAGTTCAGTAACAGGGTCGGGAAGCTCCTTGCCACTTGTCTGCGAAACATCGAAAACATAGACTTTCTTGAACGCAAGTCCTGTCATCGGCTTTTCAACCGTTTCCATTTTCTCTGTTCCGTCGGGGTTATATAACTGATTGCCGAACTCATCAACGGCGGGACGTTCCGTTTCAAGCACCTGATTTGTCTTGTATGCCACAGGTGCAAGGATTTCAATGCCTGTCTGACCTCGTTCAACTTGTCTGCCAAGCTGTTTCCACTTCCCGTATGCCGTTACAAGAGTAGCGTCGGGACGCTGTAAGTTTATAAGGAGCGTATTTCTTGCGGAATAGTCGGTGAACTTTGAAGCGAATTTCAGATATTCCTTGTACTTTTCGGACTGAAATACCGCTTTGACACCCTCGTCGATACGTTCTATCATTTCGTCCATTTCCGCCTGTTTCTGTGCGTTATAGGCGGCTCTTTCTTCGGGGGTGTATTCTTTTCTTGTGTATGCCATAGTTTTACCTCCAATCATCGTTTCATCTTGTTATACACAGGCTTCGGAATATTGTTCTGAGGAACAGGCGGAGTCTGCGGTTTAGGATTTATCTTGTCCGCCGTATATGCGGAAACAGGCATAGCAACCACAACACTTGCGGCTTGCACAGGCTCATTCTCTGTCGGAATATCCGATACAGGCATAGGCTCATCATCATTTTTGTCTGTACTAAGCTGTGCATTTACATATTCAAGCCGCTTTAATTTTTCTGCCAGTTCCTCTGCACGTCCGAAAGGCTTTGCAACATTCGCTTTTGCTTCTTCAAGGTCGCTTTTCGCCTTATCAAGATTAGCGGAAAGCTGCTGAATTTTCTGATTTATCTGAATACCTGCAAGGTTTTCGATACGGCGGACATTACCTACATTGTTTCCGAGGGAAACCTCGGAGGTGTATTTCAGATTGCCCTGCAATACCGCAATACAAGGAGTTCCACTGTTGAAGAAATTGCTGTTAGCAGGATTTTTCTCAATGGAAACGTCAAAGCCGAAATACTTGCCCAGCTTTACACTTTCTCCCGTAGTTGAGCATTTTATGATTGCTTTTTCAATCTGCTCGCCTGCATCGGCTCTTTCATCAAAAATCTTTCCGCCGATTTCCATTTTAAATTCGGCATTGTCAGGGTGCTGTTCCTGAAACGCCTTTAAATCTCCGCTTGCCTTCTGGAGCAAATCCGCATAATTGTCAATGGTCTGCGGCAGCTTACGTTCCGCAAGCTCCTGCATTGAAAACACCATTTTCTTATGCTCCGCTTCAAGGTTTTTCAGATTTGCAACATCATTGTCAAGCTGAATTTTCTCCTTAATCATAGGGTTTCCCGAAGCGATTGCCTGCATTTGCGAATATGTAAGCACCATTTCGTCCACGTCCTCGGAAACACGCACAGGGTCTTTTGATGTCATAATCTGATTGATGAACTTTGCCTTGTTAGTTATAATGCCCATCATATATGCGTCAAAGGTTTCCTCTGTCAGATAGTGATAAATACCTACCTCGTCAAAGCTGTTGCCCTGTCTTATACCTCGTCCGTCCTGCTGTGTAAGGTCGGCAGGCTTCCACGGAATATCCAAATGGTGAATAGCACAAATCTTGTCCTGAACGTTAGCACCTGTTCCCAGCTTTGAGGTCGAAGCGATGATAAAACGCTTTTCACCCTTTCGGAGCTGTTCAAACATTTCGGCTCTCGCTTTATCCGTCTGTGCGTCACCTGCAAAGCAGATTTCCTCTTTCGGAATACCACGCTTCACAAGGTCAGCCTTGATTGCTTCATATACCGAGAAATGTTCCGAATCCTCGTTGATTGCAATGTCGCAGAATACAATCTGTACGCCTTTCTGCTCCATAGTGTCACGGTAGTTCTGTTCAAGGTTATCAAGCAGCTTCATAACCTTACTGTCGGGAGTAGGCTCTGCTTCCTTGAAAATACAGCGTGAATCAAGTCCCAAAAGCCTTGCTTCGTGCGTTATTTTCAGCATATTGTCAACTGACGGGTCAATATTGCCGTTGTGGATAGCTTCGGAACGTGCCGCAAGCTCTTTCATATATGCCTTTTGTCTGTCATCGGGTTTCGCAGTAACAACAATCGGCTCTCCTGTTTTCAGCTTCGGCACAGGGAGTTTAATCATATCAGGCGTCTGAATATCTGCAAATTCCTTATACATCTGCATAAGCTCAGGAATATTCACAAACTTGCTGAAACGGTTCTTCATCTGAAAGCCGTTGCCCGCAGGCTTGATTTCAAGCTGTGATACCACCTCACCGAATGTACTCGCCCAATCGTCAAAGGTCTGGGGTCCTGCGTTTTTAAGCAAATCGGGGCGGAGGTATCTCTGCATAACGTAAAACTCTACCATTGAATTGCTGACGGGAGTTCCTGTTGCAAAGAGGATATTGTTACAGCCGTACTTGTCATTGAGATACTGCGTTTTCATAAGCATATCCTCTGACTTCTGTGCGGCTGTTGTCTGCACACCTGCAACGTTTGACATTTTTGTTGTTACAAAGCAGTTCTTGTAGTTGTGAGCCTCATCGCAGACAAGGTAATCAAATCCCAGCTTTTCAAAGCAAAGGGAGTTATCCTTTTTGGAGGACAACAGCTTTTCCAAGCGTTCCTCAATCTGCCTTTTCTGACGTTCAAGAGCCTTTACGGAAACTCTGTCGGTATCATCGACTTCCTCAAGAGCATCCATAATTTCGTTCAGCTCACGCTCCATAAACTGCTTGCGGTACTGGTCTGACATCGGTATTCTTTCAAACTGTGTGAAAGACATAATTACTGCGTCATAATCTCCTGTCACGCAACGGGCGATAAATTTCTGCCTATTGTCCTTAGTAAAATCTTCGGGACGTGCAACCAGCAGCTTTGCGTTTGGATACAATCTCATCCACTCGCTTGCCATCTGCAAGGTAAGGTGCTTCGGAACAACAACACAGCCTTTGTTGATAAGTCCGAGCCTTTTCTTTTCCATTGTTGTTGCAATCATCTCAAACGACTTGCCAGCACCTACACAGTGAGCAAGAAGAGTATTGCCGCCCAGCTTTCCACGCAGTACAGCGTTCTCCTGATGTGGTCGCAGTTTAATTGCAGGGTTCATACCGGGAAATGTCTGGTGTGAACCGTCATACTCTCTGCCACGAATTGCATTGAAAAGCTCATTGTACCTTTCAACATACTTTTCACGGCGGTCAATATCTTCCCATACCCAGCTTTTAAAGGCTTCCTTCATCTGTCTTGCCTTTTCTTTTGCAAGCTGTGTTTCCTTTGCATTGACCTCATAATATACCTTTCCGTCAACCTCTTTTCTGTCACGGATAACCACATCACGCTGATTGAGCAGATTTTCAAAGATATGATAACTGCTCATACGGCTTGTGCCGTAGGTCTGATTTGCGGCAATAGAGTGGTCTTGATACTTACCCTCAATCTTGTATTCGCCCATTTTGGTACGGGTTACGGGATGTCCGAACATACTTGTATCAGCCTTTGCGTACTCTTTCAGAAATCTGTTGTAATCCTCAACATCAATCCAGTTCGCACCGATACGGACGGAAATTTCACTTGCTTCAAGGTTTTTCGGGATAACCTTTTCAAGAGCCGCAACATTCTTTTCAAAACCGCTGTCGATATGCTTTGCATATTCTCTTGCAATTTTCAGCTTTTCTCTGACATTGCCCGAAAGATATTCGGAAGCCTCCTCATATCCCGACAGCGGTTCATCTTCCTTTATTGCGGCGGGATTTCTGAAAATGTCATTGCCTAAATCGGCAATCAGCTTTTCAGGCTCACAGCCTACAAGCTGTGACATATATGCAATATCCACTCTGCCTGTTCGGTCAAGTGATACCTGCAATGCTTCCTGCGGTGTATCGACCTTTGTTACAGTAACTTCGGGCTGAATGGTACGCTTTGAGAAAATCTCCGCTTTCTCTACCGTTTTTTTCTCTGTATCCACGATTTCAAGTGCCGCAAGGGTATTGAAATCATCGTCCTGTCTGAAACAGCGTTCATTCACGCTGTCCGTTATATTTCCGTAAGCCTTTCTGAATTTATCATACACGGCATTAAGCTCTGTCTGAAGCTCTTTCAGTTCCTCATCGGAACAGCCTGCCGCCTGTGCGTCAATTACCGCCATAGCCGCCTGACGTATTTTGTGCATACCCATCATTCTGTCAAGAGTCTTGCCCGTTTCGGCTACCTGCGTCATAACCTCGTTTTCACGGAAATACAGTTTTCCGTCAACAACGGTATGTGTGAAATTTCGTACCGACGGGTCGGCAGGAATAATATCAGCTTCATCACGCTGTTTTTCTTCGGCTCTGACAGTTTCAATGCTACCTTCAATTTTTGCAATAGCCGCTTTTAGCTGTTCCGAAAGCGGAATACTCTCATCGGCAACACAGGTTGTCACTCTGCTGTCATCGCCGTATTTGCCTTTCATTCGCTCATCCCAAGCCATAGTGCCAAGCGCCATATCGGGATTATCCACGAAATACTTATTGCAAGGAATACCGTCAGCCGTTTCGCTCATATGAACCCAATCGGGAACCTCAACGGTCATTGTTTCTCTTTTCTTCAAAAAGAGAATATCCGTAGTAACTTCTGTTCCTGCGTTCTGCTTAAAAGCAGTGTTCGGAAGTCTGACAGCTCCCAGCAAGTCACAGCGTTCAGCAAGGTATCGTCTTGCCTTTTCATTCAGCTTGTCCATAGTGAACTTGCTTGTTATAAGTGCAACTACTCCACCCGGCTTCACTTTGTCCACAGACTTTGCGGCAAAGTAATCGTGTATCTTGAAATTATGCTTATCGTAGGCTTTATCGCTGACACGGTAATCTCCGAAAGGGATATTACCCACCACAACATCAAAGCTGTTGTTATTGAAAGAGGTCTGCTCAAAGCCTTTAATCTGAATACGCTCCTTTGGGTAGAGCTGCTGTGCAATTCTGCCCGAAATACTGTCCAGCTCCACGCCGTAAAGACGGGAATTGTCACGCATATTTTCAGGCATTTTTGAGAAGAAATTACCTACACCCATACTCGGTTCAAGGACATTACCGCCCTCAAAACCGAACTGTGAAAGTGCCTGATATACACCATCAGTAACTTCGGGAGGTGTATAGAAACTTGTGAGCGTTGAAGCTCTCGCCGCCTTGTATTCATCGGGAGAAAGAAGTTCACGAAGCTGTTTCTGTTCGGTTTTCCAGCCGCTTGGTGCGGCTTCGCCTAAATTACCGCCTAAACTTTCGGCGGCTCTGTCTGTTGTAAATGCCTGCGGAATACCGCCCCAGCCTACATACTTTGCCATAACCGACTGTTCTTCGGGCGTTGCATAGCGGTTCTCAGCTTCGATTTTCTGCAATACCTGTATTGCTTCAATATTTGCCTTGAATTTTGACTTTGCACCGCCTGTCACAACGTCATTTGCATTGAAATGATAGGTGTACGGAACACCGCTTTTCGGCTCGTTCTTTATAACGGTTATCTTTTCGGGAGCATTTACTGTCTGAGTTTCCGTCTGCTGTTCCTGCTTCGGTTATTCCGCTTTCTGCACAGGTGCAGAAAAAGCCTTGTTTTTCAGCTTTGCAAGCTCGGCAGGAACATCAAGTTCCGTATTTCTGTCTACGATTTCGATAAACCTGTCATAATCGGAAATTTCAGTAATAGCAAAGGTTGAAGTCTGCAAAAGTGCGGCAGCAGCTTCGTCAAGCTCCATTGCTTCTTCCATTTCCCATTCACCGCCGTCAATAGGAGTAAGGTCAGGAGCATAAATTGTGTATTCCACACCGCCCTCGGTCTGCTGAACCTCGATATATGTTTCATCACGGTTATCCATAAATACAGCACGTTCCTTTGCAGGCTCGTCTGTAATCTCTACGGGAATACCCTCTGCTTCTGCTTTTGCAATGATTTTTTCAAGTGGCGATTGCTTAGGTTCTTCATCGGGAGAAACCCCGTATTCCTCAAGAACCTTTTTAGCCTGTTCAATCATCGCCCTGTTGTAATCATCATCGGGAGTCTTGTACTTTAAAGTCCGCTTTGCGTCCTTGATACGCTCGTCAATGTCCTTTTGTGTGACATATCGTCCCTCTGCAATAAGTCTGTCGATACGCTGTGAAACCTCGTTCCATTTCAGAAACGTTTCACAATCGGGAGTTGACATCGAACCTTTTTTGTAGCTTATACCCTTTGCGTCGTGCCATTCATTGAAGCCTGACCGTCCCTGTCCGCCTGTGCCGTACTCGTTTTTAAGAAAAGCAATCTTTTCTTTTTCGGTATGCTCCTCCTTGAAAAACTTTTCGATACGGAACTTGCCGTACTGCACATCGCTTCCGCCTGTCAACAGCTTGTCCTTTTCGTCCTCTGTCACAAAGAACTTAGGCTCATAGCTGAAATCTGATTTTGTAATAAAATCACGTTTCGGAAGCTGTAAATCCTTCAGACGGGAAAGAAGCTCTTTCGGCTTATGGAAATGGAAACGCAAAACATTTCTGTCCTGTTCATACTGACGGATTAAATCTTCAAGTCCGTCAATATATTTCTGCAAGGTTGCAGAATCGGCAAGGCTTGCCTTAATTATTTCCGTGCTTTCGGGAAAGCCGCCTTTGAACATTTCATCGGGAATGAAATATTCCACCTCGCAGTCCTGATGAAGATACCACAGCTTGTCCGCAATATCCTTCATATCGTTATCTGCCGCACGGTCAATAACGTCCTGCGAACAGTATTCGCCGTTTTCAAGCATTTCACTGATACGCTCGGCGGCTTCACTCCATTTAAGGTGAGCATTTTTGCCTTCGGGAAATGCAGTATTGCTGATAGCAACTGTAATTCCCGTATTGTCCGTCCAGCTTGCCACAAGTGCGGAACTGCTGAAATCGGGAGGTGCGTACTTGTATCCTCTGCCATTCTCACCAAATTCCTTACGGAGAAATTCAGCTTTTTCGGCTACGCTCTTGCCCTTCTGGAACTGTGCTACAATTCTTTCAAGGCTTCTCGGCTCGGCACTTCCTCCACGCAGGACGTGATTTATCATATCCGTTGTGGGCGCAGTATGAGATACCGCAATATTTACAGGCTTTGCTCTTGTTTTCTTTTCTGTCTGCTCTATGGGAACAGGTTCTCCAAAAAATGTGAGCTGTTCTCCCTGTGTGTAAAAAGGTTCAGGTTCAGTAAAAACTGGCTCGGAAATTTCAAGTGCCTTTTCGGGAACATACTCAAAGCCTGCCTTTGTAATAGCTTCCTGCCACTTGCTGTCGGGAGAATTGTATATATACTTCTCGCCGCTGTCATTTACAAGTGAAATGGAATATGTAGCTGCCGACTTTACTGCCCACAGCTCTCCGTCCAGTTTTACAGTATCGCCCTCTGCCAAATCATCGGCATAATATCCGTTGACATCGTGAGTAACGGGAGAACGGAATATTTCAAACTGCTCCAAATCGTAGTTCTGAATATCCGTCAGCTTATGAGGTTTACCGCCTATTTCGATATATGGGGTATTCTCATCGGTTCGCTTTACGGGAACAACGGAGCTTTTTTCACCCAGCATAACCTCTGCAAATATCTGTCCGTCCTGTTCGGAAAAACTGCGGATATGCAGGTCATTGCTCGGCTTGACAGTCTCAACAGCAAACTTCGGCTTTTCATCAAGATATTTACCCTTGTCGATAAGGTCGGCGGTAAAGCTCTGCACCAAATCCCAGCTTAACTTTGACTCCTTTGTACGGGAAAGATAACTGCCCTCCCAAACGGTAAGACCGTCAGCTTCTGCCTTGTAGCCTGCACGAACATCATTTACATCAAGCTCTGTATATTCTTCCATACGGAAAACTGATTTAATAAACTCACAGCGTTTATCGTAATCCTCGTTTTCCTTGAAGAACTCTGCAATTTCATCACGCTTGACCTTGAAAAATCTGTCGTGCTTCATAATGCCGTTTATGATATTTTGGTCAAGAAGCGGCGGCAGCTCTGTTGTTTCCACAACCTCGTTATTTACGATAACGGGTTCTTCCTCTGACACAGGTTCGGGAACATACTCACGACTCTGCATTGCCGCTTTGATAATATTTCTGATTTCCTCTGCCTGCGTGTCGGAAAATCTGTCGGAATGAAATCTGTCAAAGAACTGAATAGGGTCAAATGATGTATCGGCATAGTCCATAAAGACCATACCCGCCGTTTCGTAGCTGTCAAGGCGGCGGTTGAAGTCAGCATGAAGAAATCTGTCAATGAGACTTTGGACTACTACATTCTGAGCCTGAACACGATTTCCTTCATTATCCTGTGTTCTATCGTCAGCACTCTTGTTTTCTCCCAAACCTGTATCTCGCTGAACGCTGTCGGACGGGGGTTCTGCTGTCTGTACTGTTCGTCCATCTCCTGAAAGCGTTTCTCCGCTTCTCTGTCGATTTCCCTCGGAATTATGCTCCAACGACCCTCCATTATGAATATCTGAACCTCTGTGGGATACTCCGTTTTCACCCACTCCTGCCACATTCTGCCCCATCTGCCTATCGGCTTTTTCAGAAGTGTCTGTTCTCTGGGGTTCTGCGTGTACTGGATTTCGGGAAGATACTGTCCTGTCGGGCTTAATCTGTATGTCATTGCTTCGTTCTCTCCTTTGTTTAAGAATATTTACAATTTCTCGCTCCATTTCCAATAGAGCGTCCTTTGCCGACTGATTTACAATATTGCAGAAACGGATAAGGTCACGGCTGTCCTTGAACATATCTGCGGCATTAAGGTTAATACCGCCCGATATTTTCATATCGCTGTCAAGCTCACAGCGGTTTGCGATTACAAATCGTACCGCTGAAACAACCGACTGCTGATATGCTGTAATATCCTTTTCCGACAGCTTCATCTGCCCTACTGCATACTGCATATCTGGCAGACGGCTTTTGATATTATCCACAGCAACAGCCGCAATAGTTTCCTGAATGTTCTTGCAATCCTTATCGTACTTTTCATTGATAACAGCGGTAAGATCTGAGGATAAATCCTCCGTCAGCTTCCAAAGCTCAGGAACACGCTTGCCGTTTGTTTGTGATATATCGAAAAGGTGCTTGCATTTGCTATCCTCACCGAACACGGCAATGCTGTGTTCACCCTTGTTTACAAGCCTGCCCAGCTTGTTCCAAGTTTCAAGAGTTGCGACCTTTGTGGCATTGGGGTTCTGCTGATATATGAGAACTGCGTCAGAAAAACTCTGCTTATACATCTTTGCCGAAAAACGCAGAAAATGTGCAAGCTCCTGTTTATCCCGAAGCAGCTTTGTTGTTATGTCTGTCCAGTTTTCACGGACGGTTTGTAATCTGCTCAACAAAATTTCTCCTTTCAATTGGAATTTGTTGCTTTTTGACGAATATTGTGATATAATATACAAAAGTGTTATTACAACTCAATAAATTGGAGGATATTATGAAAAACAAGGACAACAATTCTAAGGGTAATCGTTCCAAGAACAACGATACTTATAAGTGGTACAAACTTTTCTTTAGCAAATACACATTTTGGGGCGTTATAGCTATACTTATTTCAATAATTGTATCAATCGTCACCCCTATCGAAGAATGTTGGCAAAAAATCGTATTCCCTATTATTAGTGCATTTTTACAAACGTTGGGGATAGCTTTTGTAATGGGATCAATATTTGATTTCTCTAAAAACTCAAAAGAATTTACAGAATTTATTTCAAATTTACTTTCTAATATTGTTGTATCCAAGGAATTCTTGAGCAAGTTAACCAAGGATGACAAAACAAACGCATTGTCATTAATTTTAAAACCAACAAATAACCAGTTGGAACAATATTCCAACATAAACGAATATTTTTTAAAGAAAATAGATGAATCCACCAAGATGTTTGTTACAAACTTCAAATCGCATTTATGCATAAATCTAATAGCAAAATACAATTCCGAGAATAAAGTAATAATAACTGGTACAATGCGATATAGAATATATAAAATTCAAGACAAATACGAACCGTTAACACTGACTTTTGATGACCAAAACGGAAAAATACTTAAACGTCGTATCATTTCCTCAGATAAAATATATGATATTGAAATTGACAACGAAGATGTTGGTAAACAAAAACAAACAAAAGGAGGTTTCATATATACAGAATATACTTTTGAAATTCCAAACGAATTAACCAAATACAAGTATTTAACTATTGAAAGCGAAATTGAGGAAATTGGATTTGACCACTGGACACTTTTTAACTGGACCTCCCTAACACCATATGACGGACTCTCGTTTACATTAATATGCCAAGATGATTTAACAGTTAAAAGAAAATCTCTTTTCGACAACAAAGAACAATATGTGTTTTCAGAATCTGATGACAAAAAGAAACTTGAAATTTGTTCTACTGATTGGCTTGACCCATATACTGGTTTTGCAATAGTAATTGCAAAACAGAACGGTCTTGAATTATGTGAAAATCCCCAAATTGAGTCGTTTGAACAATGTGATATCCAGCAATCATAGAATCTAATGAACAACTCATAGAAATATAATTAATGATATTCTGTACGGAAGCCTTTTCAGGCTTCCGCATTTTTATTTATGCACCACGCCTTTTCTTACCGCCCACAAACTCCTCCATCTTGAGATTCACATACTTGCCCGTATCTTCAAGCGAAAACACCGCACTGTATTTATTCCCCTTTAATGAAGTGCAGTTTTTCAGCGTGACCTTGCCCTTTGAAAGCAGTTCCGCAATCTCGTCAGCCTTGTAGCTTCTGCCGATACGTTTGTCCTGCTTGAAGATAAAGAAACCGCACTTGTCACGTCCTGAGGAGCAACTGAAAGCCTTGCTGTTTTCTATAACATGACTTCCACAGCGAGGACAGTTGCCCTCGTGTAACCCTGACACGATTGCCCCTGCTTTTTTCAAAGGCTATAATTTCAGAAACGCTGTTCTTGATTTCATTAAGCAGCATATCTGCATTGCCGTTGCCGTTTTCAATATCGGAAAGCACCTGTTCCCAATGTGCAGTCAGCTCTGCCGACTTTACATTATCGGGAACAGAAGCCGCAAATGCTCTGCCGTAATCTGTTGAAACAAGCTGTTTCTTCTTACGCTCGATGTATCCTGCGGCAATAAGTTCTTCGATGATTGAAGCTCTTGTTGCTGGTGTTCCAAGGCCTCTCGCCTTGACAAAGCCTTTCAGTTCCTTATCGTCAATAAGGCGGTCGATGTTTTCCATAACCGCAAGCAGCGTACTTTCTGTAAAATGCTTCGGCGGCTTTGTTTTGCCCTGCTTTACCTTAATATTATCTGCGGTAAAGGTTGCGTTTTCAGAATACAGTACCGAAAGAACCTTGTCTGTATCCTCATCAAGCTCTGCAGGTTCTGACAGCTTGTACTGCTTCCAACCCCATTCAATCGGAGTTTTAACCGTCAGCTTGAAAATCTCGTCCTCAACAAGAAATTCATACTTTGTTTCAGAGTAGATATACGGTTTGTCAACGGCACAAAGGAAACGGTTGATTACCAGTTTCACAATACGCTGTTCGTTATCGTCCAGCTTCTCATCGTCAAGCCTGCCGATGAGATTTGTAGGAATAATAGCGTGATGGTCTGATATTTTGCTGTTGTCAATGATACGCTTGTCGAGTCTAAGTCCCTGCTCCTGCAAACGCTGAACACGCTCACCGTCATATCCCGCAAGGCACTTAACAATACTTTCTGCAAGCGGTATCATATCGTCCGAAAGATAATTGCTGTCGGTACGTGGATATGTAAGGAGTTTCTTTTCGTAAAGGCTCTGTGCCGACTTTAACGTATCGGCGGCGGTCATTCCGTACACATCGTTTGCCTCCTGCTGTAATGAAGTCAGGCTGTGAAGCAAGGGATGGGTTTCCTTTTTCTGCTCTGTCCTTACGAAAGATACAACAGCAATCTTGCCGCTGAATTTTGCTCTCAAAGCTTCCGCCTGTTCTGCGGTATCAAAAACATTTTCACATTCAGCACCGTTTTCAAGGACTACCTTGTAAAACGGTCTTTTTGTAAATGCCGCAATCGCTTCATCACGGTTTGCGACAATATTGAGGACAGGGGTCTTAACTCTACCCACCTTGTGGCTATCATCATTCACAAGACTGTAAAGACGGGAAAGGCTCATACCGAGAATCCAATCCGCTTTTGCTCTTGTGAAGCCTGCCACAAAAAGGTTGTCCTTTTCCTTTCCGTCAAACAGGTTCTGCATACCCTGCTTGATACTTTCATCGGTAAGGGAGGAAATCCAAAGGCGTTTTGTCGGCTTCGTGCAGCCAAAGTAGTTGTATATGTAGCGGAAGATACATTCGCCCTCACGTCCTGCGTCACAGGCATTGATAATTTCCGTCACATCGTCACGGCAGATGAGCTTTTTAAGCAGCTTAATCTGACCGCTGTAACCCTTAAGTGGAAACAGCTTGAACTCCTGCGGAATGAGAGGAAGCGTTTCAATCTCCCACTTTCCCCAACCATAATCTTCCGGCATACCTATTCCGAACAGGTGCCCGAGAGCGTTAGTTACAATATAACCGTTGCCCTGCCAGTAAAATGTATCTCCATCGGAAATCTTTTCCGTTGCTCCTATGCAATAGGCAATGGAAGCGGAGACCGAGGGCTTTTCTGAAATAATAAGTTTGAACATATTAAACCGCCTCCTTTCCCTTGAATATAATTGTTGTGGGAAAAGCTATTTTTCGTCTGAGCGTATCCGAAATATCGGATGTTATATCAAACATAAACTGCCACACATCGAAATCCTCAAACAGATCCGTTTCAACTCTATATAGATTTCTTACTTCCTTATCCATAACCTCAATTCTGTATATCAGTGCTATTTCACGTTTATCAAGGTCATAAACAACATCATATCCACGCACAATCTTTTCGCCTGTATCGCAGGAATAGTGGTCAATAATGAATGTACCGAGGTTAATACCTCTCTCGATAATTACGCCGTTTTCCTTAATGCTGTTCGGAAGAATCTCATCCGCATAATTCCCTCTCATATAAAGAAGATAGCTAAAAACGGGCGTAACCTTAAACCATTTTTCGGGGATTCCATTGAATGTAGTGAAAGCTGAATCTACCAGTCTTTTTACTTCTTCAAATCCTACACAGGCGGACTGCTCCATACAAAATTTAAGCATAGCTTCTTTTAAATCCGCCGAAATATTTGCATATCTTATCATTCATCATCCTTCCTTTCATCCATGGTTGAGATAACAGCGGCGTTTTCTGCCGCTGTATCTTCTGTTTCTTCTGCATTATGTGTATCGAGTTCAGCTTCATCTTTGGAAAGAATACCGCTGAAATCTCCGATTTTCACAGCTTCACGCAGAACGTCAATGTCATAACCGCCCTTATTGATTATCTCGCAGAGAGAGGACATCTTAACCCTCTCCAGCTTTGCCATAAGCTCGTTTTCCTTGCTCTCAAAGGTTTTGAGCATACTTTTATGATAATCAATCAGCTTCTTGGTTTTCCTGATATTCTCTCTGCATTTAGCAAGCTCTTTGGTGTATTTTGTTTCTTTGTCCAGCATTATTTCCGCCCCTTTCGTACTTTGGTGATTATATATGCCAACGTAAGACCGCCGAGGATAACGCCGTCGGAAATGCTGAAACGGAAATCGAAATTCATATCCTGAGCCGCACCATTTCCGATATTGCCTATGCCTGTTATACGGCTGACGGCAATAATCACTCCGAAAACTATGAGAATGACAGTAAAAACCTTGTCATTCTTCGGCTTGTCCAACTGCTTGTCAGCTTCTTTTTCAAACTCACGGTCTTTCATCTTCTTGAAAAAATCAAACATATCAACCACCACCCAACATTTTATTTATCTGTTCCAAGTACATATTGTACAGATCCTTTTCTTCATCGCTGAAATTATACGAAGCCAGCACTTCCTCCAGAGTGTGATTTGTAACCTCACCATTGAGCCATTGATGGTCAACGTCACAATAGTAAGTTGTGGTCACAACCACATATTCAATCGGTGTGCCTTGGTTATACACCGTTGTTGTAACTTTCTTCTTACAGTTACCGCCGCTGCAATGAGCGTATGTGTAGTAATAATCAAAGGTAAAGAATTTATCAACAACCGCCTGGATTTCCACGTCCGTAAAATTAAATTCAATTTCCGTAGTTTCCCCATCCAGCTCACGGTATCGGAGAACAGCAAGAATAGCGATAATCTCATTGTGCTTATCAACTATGATTTCATCGTTGCCGTACTGATTAAGCTCGCTGATTTCGGAGTAAGGCGGATAGGAAATTCTATCGCAAACAAAGCCGTCAACAATTTCGTCAACCTCGTCCTGCTTTTCATCCACATACTCCACAATAACTGTCTTATAATCATTCAGCACTTCGATTTCGTCCTTTTTCTCCGTTTCGGGAGAGCTTAACCACGAAAACAGACTTGTCATCAATGCTGTTATTACCGATACAATTCCCGTGATAAGAACCACAATCAGCAGAATAGCCGCAACTGCGCCAAGAATTATCAAACCTGTTTTTGATGAAAAAATCTTCTTGATAACCGCCGCAGTTTTCTTTGCAGCTTGTGCTGTTCGCTTAGCATTTTTCTTTATATTTCTGACCTGAACACGGGTATCCTTCGGCATATTCTTTATGGCATATCCAGCCTTAACGGTTGTACGGGCAGTATTGAGAACAGCTTTTCGTGTATTGTCAACATAACGCAGTTCCGTAAAACCCTGCTTAATGGTTTCCGTTCCTGTATCGGTAATTTTCGACTTGTCAATCTGTGTTTTGAGGAGCTGCTGTCCAGTATCCTTTGCCACATTTGCAACGCTCCCTCTGACCGAAGTTGCTATTTTGGAAATGTCCTTTCTTGAACCCAGCTTCACGCCGTTTTTAACCATTGTCTTTATACTGCCGATACCGTTTGAAGTGCTTTTTACGGCCGTTCGGAGCATACCGCCTGTCTGTGCAACCGTACTGCCTGCACTCTGAACGGTCTTGACCATTTCAATAGCTTCCGAACCATCGCTGTCCGTTTCGGCGGTTGTATATTTCTGATTTTCAAGTCCACGCTGTTTAATGCCAATAGCACGGGCTTTGACCTTTTTTCGCCACAACTTATCCGCTTCAAGCATCTTTTCTTCAAGATTTTCCGAAGCCTTGAAAAACTCTTTAACGCTGTCGGAATATGTAAGTCTTGAAGTGCGTATATATTCCGTGCTTCTCTGCGTCTTTATGAAGCTATTGTCAACCGCCGTTTTTACAGACGGTGCGGAAATCTGTCCGCCCGTCTGTATAAGGCTCGGCTGTGAACTCATTTCCAGCTTTACAGAGGAACTGTGCGTAACCTCGTAAGCTACAGAACGATGTTCGGGTCGACGGTAGTGCTGTGCTGTCAGCTCCAACTGCATTTCACGGAGTATTGCTTTCTTGTGATCGGTTGAAACCACAGCAGAATGAAGCTGAACAGCATAGTGATTCATAACCTTGTTCTGTGAAGAAATCACCCCATCGGAACGATTTATTGCTGTCTTTAATTCCGACATAACACCGCCCCTTTACTCTTTCTGTACCTCTTCCAGCTTTGTTGTCATAAGGTCATACAGTTCATTATGCGGGAACTTATCCTTGAACGGAATAATAGATCCGCCGCAGCAGATAAGTCCGTGTCCGCTTTCGCTGTTTGTTACATAGGCAAGAAGATTGTCCGAAATATTCAGAATTTTAGCAAGCTGAATACGGTCTGACGTTGCCTGATTCAACATCATAACAAAGTCTGTATTTGACAGCATTGAACGAGCAGTTTCAGATTTCAGCAAGTCCTCAACATTCTGCGTGATACCCGTTGGAACACCGCCCCATTTTCTTGCCCTCTTGTAGAGTTCAAAGAGGAAGTTTGCGGAGTATTCATTTGCAAAAAGCAGATAAATTTCGTCTAAGTAAATCCAAGTACGCTTGCCCTTTGCACGGTTCATAGTAATTCTGTTCCATACATAGTCAAGAACAATCAGCATACCCAGCGTTTTAAGCTGCTTGCCAAGATCTTTAATATCGTAGGAAACAACACGGTTTGTTGTGTTTACGTTGGTCTTATGTGCAAACACATTCAGATTACCCTTGATATACAGCTCAAAAGAAAGTGCAAGACCCTGTGCTTCCTTTTCAGGTTGTGCTTTAAGATTATCGTAAAATTCCATAAGGGTAGGAATTTTTTCGGGATTGAAGTCCTGCAAGTATTCCGCATAGGTTATATTCAGACAACGGTCAATGATAGTCTTTTCCTTTGCCGTAAGTCCCTGCTTACCTACAAGACATTCACAAAACGAAAGAATAAAATCAGACTTCATAATGAGAGGGCTTTCATCATCGGAATAATCCTTTGACATATCAAGAGGATTGATAAAGTTTGCGGACGCAGGTGAAACATTGATCGTTTCGCCGTTCAGAGCTTCTACAAGGTTTGTGTATTCTCGCTCAGGGTCAATGATGATAATATCATCATCCGTTGCAAGAAATACGTTCAGCATTTCTCGTTTCGCTGAAAAGCTCTTGCCGGAACCGGGCGAACCAAGAATGAAGCCATTGGGATTCTTCAGCATAAGTCTGTTGAAGATAATCATGTTATTTGAAAGTGCGTTCAGACCGTAATACATCCCGTTCTGCTGGGTTATCTCCTTTGCGGAAAACGGAAGGAATACCGCCGTACTTTCTGTTGTAAGGGTTCTGCGAATGTTGAGAGTGCAATTACCGAGAGGAAGAACGGATTGCAGACCCTTCTCCTGCTGAAATTTCAGCGTTGATATGGAACAGATATGCTTTCGCACAACCGCTTCAATAGTTTCGGTATTGTTCTCAAGCTCGTCAAAATCCTTTGCCGTAACCATAATGATTACATTGTTAAGGAACATCTTCTGATTTTTGGAACGGAGGTCGTCAAGCAGTTCCTCAGCTTCAATAAGGCTGTGCTTCAAATCTTCATTGATAACGTCGGACGTATATCCCGACTGAATTGCCTTTTTCTCTGCCTGTAATTTATTCGCTCTCATAGAGGTAAGCTGATGATTTACGATTTTCAGAGCCTTGTAAGGGTCTACGGGAGCAATGTTCACCGACACCATAACATCAAGGTTTGTATTTACAATATCCGTAAGAAGATTATCCTTCAGACTTGCAGGCATATCCTTGATGAACATTGTACGGGCGTACTTATCGTTCCACATAAAGTAGTCCTTTTTGAACTCAAAGTAATCGGGACAGCAGTACGCTCTTTCTGCCTGACGCTTAAAGTCCTTATCATCGAACTCGCAAATTTTTTCATCAACATTTCTGAAAATATCCTTGAGAAGATTTATTCTTTCATTGCTTGTGAGTGGTGTAATGATAGAACCGATTTTCTTGAAGGCGTTTGCAAGCTCCAAGTCGATAGTCACGAACTTCGCCTGCGCCGCTTCAAGGTCAGCCGCCTGAACTGTTACAGTCAGATACTTGTTGCGGATAATACCGTTCTGTCCCTGTTCCATCTTCTCAACCAGCATATCATTGTAAACGTCGATATAGTGGTCGAAGCTGTCACCCTTGTGGCGGAGCAGAACCATTTTGTTGAAATCCTCCTTATTCACACGGTTGTTGTGAACCGTAATCTGAATGTCGGCGGAAGTGTCAAAGGTATTGATAACGGAACAGTACGCAAGGAAGATTGCTTCCTGTTCCTCCTGCTTTGCAATAGTGTAATTCACATCTTCAAAGCGATAGGTCTTGCTGAATTTATTTTCATCGACCTTGAAAAGATACTTGTCGCAGACACGCTTATATGGAAGCGTTTTCTGCGTTGTTTTCGGTACAACACGCTTATTCTTTGTACGCTTCTTTTTAGGCTTTTTACGCTTCTGCTTATTCATACGGATAGCGTCACGTTCCTTTGCGGAGAGCTGTGAAACGTCGCTCTCATCGGTCAGCTTATTATTTTTGTTCTTCATAAAAAAGACAGCCGCCGCAACCGCTGCGCCGAACATACCTGCAAGAAGCAGAAATGCCGTTATGTTGTTGCTCTGATTGGGAGTTTTCGGAGCAGCTTCGGGAACAACGGTAATTTCCGAGGTTTCGGCAGAGGTAACAGCTTCAAGAGTTGTAACCTCTGTTACCGTTTCGCTTACCCCTGTTTCCGACGGAACTGACGATACTGCTGTTTCTGTTCCCTCGGTTTCTGATTCTTTGGAAACTTCCGTAACTGCTGTAACTGCCATCTCTTTTTCTGTCTGCAAGGGTAATTCTTCTGTCTGTGTGAACTCATCGCTATGTACCTCCGTTATAGTTGTAAGCTCCGTTTCGGGAGCAAGATATTCTGTTCTTGTATATACAGGAACAGGCTTTTTTGTTATCTGAGCTTCCGTAGCTTTGGCGGTTGTTTCTACCGCTGTTGTCTGCCAAACCTTTGTTGTGGTTTCAGGTTCGTCTGCATATATTTCAACGGGAACTCCGTCCTCGTCTAATATTTCCTCATAATCCTCGTCCAAGAGGATTTCTTCATCGTAAACAAAATTATCCACGTCTGATACCTGCCTTTCTTAAAAATCTCTTTAATACCGATTTACTTTCCTTTTCCTCAATTTCAGCCGCAAGCTCGTCCGATATGTATTCATTGCGAAGCTCTATAAAAATCGGCTCGTAGGAATACACTCGCTTCTGCGGCGTGAAATTGTGATATATGAACTCAACAGCGAACTGCTCAAAGGTCATATCATTGTAACGGAAAAAACCTGCAAGCATAAGCGGTGCGGCAATCAGAATTACAAGCCACGATAACGCTTCCTGCGGAATAAACTTATTTCCAAATATATACAACGGGACACAGATAAGAAGTGCCACACCTGCACATATACTCTGACGAAGCGTTAAACCGAAAAACAGCTTTTCACGATAATTCTTAATCTCTTTCGGAATACGGATTTCAATCATAATTGCCATCCCCCCAATCCTTTGTTGTCTGCCTGTCCTCGAACTTGGACAGCGTGTACGCAAGGTACACACCGCTTACCAAGCCGATGATTATGAAAGTGACAATAATAATCTCAAACATCATCGGAATAACCTCCTTTGGCAGTTATTCAGGTTCTCTTTCTCTTACGGCGTACAACACATATCGCCGTACAAATACCGCCTGTGATTACAGCAGCTCCAGCCACAACGATAGCCACAATACATCTCTTATTCATTCAAAAAACTCCTTTCAGCTTGTCCATTCGATAATCTTGCAGATAACGTATATAAGGGATAATATGCCTGCAATAATCATCGTAATGGGGTAAATATCCTCATAGTGAATTTTCATAAGGTTATTTTTCCTTTCGTATTTCGTAGCATTCTGCGTCAGCTATATATCTGACCGTTATTCTCGGTTCAAAACGCATTATGTCCCTTATCTGCTCAAAGTTGAAAACATAATCGGCTTTGCCTTTGCGTATTTCTTCAAGTGCGGAATTTATAAGCTGAACATAATATGCGTCAAGGGTTGTGACGCCATCATCGAAGCACTTGTTATTGCTGTCAACGTGCCTTTTCAGCTTGATGTCATTACTCTGCGGAACTATATCACGCAGGCTGTCAACAACGTAATCCATAAAAGCAGTCATATTGCTCGGATAAAATTCCGTACACGCTTCTTTGCGACCATAGCAGTTGCGGCAGCAATGCGAACAATTATGGGATACTCCTACCTTTTTCAATTCACTATGTAAACTCATTTTATTTTCCTCCGTTAGTTATATGTTAAGCACCGACAGCCTGCCTTGCCCATTGTCCGCTTTTCGCAACGCCCAATGCCAATGCAAGTGCCGTTATTGTAATACCCATCGTGTCCGTTCCTCCCAGCAAATCTGCGACCTGTGCAAATGCGTAGAACATCACCATTACCACAAGTCCCTGCAAGCAGACAGCCGCATAGCTCTTTATAAAAGCCTTTGCACTATCGTGCCAGCCTTCGCCCGCAAAGGTTGCAAGCGGAATGGGAGAAATTACTGTATATACGATAATTTCAAATAGTCTGCCGATAATGATAAGATTGATTACCCAGCAAGCTCCCATAAGAATAAGGAACGTCGGCATTGCTTCAAGATATTTCACAAGGTAATTAAGGTTCAGAAGTCCTGCGTCGGCAGGCTGTGTAATAATAGCGTCCGTGCTGAACGAGGATAGGAATCCGTAATTCGTTTCACCCAGCGTTTCCGCTATGGAATTGAAACCGTTAAACAGGATACCCATTATTCCTCTTGCGTTCTGAACGATTACCTTTGCAAGAATAAATTTGAAAAACAGCTTGAACACCTGTTCATAGCTTTGTATTTTCAGCAGCATAGCGTCATTGCATAGCTGTATCGCAAAGAACATTGATACCAGCACAAGAGCCACGCCCTCTACTGCTGTCATTGCTGTGTCGATTACCGTAATACTGCTGTCGAACGGAGATATTGTCAGGGCATTTATAGCGTTATCAAACGTGTAGTTTATTACATCGAGCCAAGTTCTGACCCATTCTTCAATGGTTTCCCATTCAATCATTATCCCTGTCAGCTCCTTTCGCTGATATTATGGGAACTCCCCCTGCAAACGCAGGGAATTTTCCCAAAAGGCTTATACCGTGAACATATCGTAAGCCTTTGCAACAGCAAATACGATGAAGCCAGAAGCAAGGCACATAAGACCTCTTGTCTTACCGTCGGCGGAATCGTCCTTGAAGCCCATTGCAAACTGAACAGCACCGATGAAGCCGATAACAAGACCGATACGAGCTACCCAGTCAACGATAAATTCAACTACCGTATTAAAGGTTTCAACGCCCTCGGAAGAAGTTCCGTCAGCCGCAAAACAGGTAATGCCCATACAAGACATCGCCATTGTTGCAGCCATAAGTCCTGTTGTAATTCTGCTGATTGAACGCATACGCTTTGCGTCACGCTGTTCAGCGGTAAGCTGGCTGTTGGGAGTAAAATCCTCCTTGATTGTGGTTTTCATCTTAATCTGCTTTCTCTTAATAGAAGCCTTGAAATCTGCGAACTTGTCCTTGATAAATGTAATAATTCTTCTCATATGTAAATACCTCCATAAAATTAAATAACATCAAAACTGTCAAGATAATTCTCGTCTGTCACCTCTATAAAAGGCGGTTTCAAATTCGGCTCTGCCGTTACAACCATTTCGGTGTTGTCAAGATTTGCGGGTGCAAAACCTTGTTTCGGATCTTTCGGAAATTCTTTTGCTCCGATAAATGTATGTACCTGATTGCCGATTATATCTTCAATGGTGACAGACTGCTCAATTTCATTTAAACGATTTGCGTTAAGATTTTCTTCATTATTGAGCAAATCGTTTTGGGAACGATCTTTACTAGAAGTTTTTCGGTCTGACATATCCGATTCAGTAACGGCATTGCCAATTTGTTTCTCCGAATCCTCAATAGGTTCGGAATGTAAATCTTCGGTTTCCTGCTCATCGCAAGAACCATATTGTACCGTCTTTATATCGCTGATTAGGTAGGCATTGTCCTTGTTTGAGTCCTCCAACAGCTTGTAATTCGGGTGCTTTTCAATCACGAATTTGTCGCAGAAAAACGGATATATACCACGGACGAACAGAATACACTCGTTATCTTTCATAACCTTCAGCTCGTCCACCGTCATAAGCTCACGTCCCAAGATACCGTCATTTTCAGAGGTTGAACCATTCTTTCCTCTTGTACGGTTATGGGAACGGGTATCAATAGTTTCCTTGCCCAGCGTTTTGGAAACGTGTTCAAGAGTTGTCGGTTCCTGACCGCCCAAGAATAACAGGCTGTCGCAGTTACCGAGTACGTTTTCCCAGCTATCCTTATACATCTTTTTAAGCTGCGAAAGGTTTTGTATAATGACGTTTGCCGAAATTTCCATAGAACGCATTGTTGCCAACAGCTCCTCAAACCGAGGAATAGTTCCGACGTTTGCGAACTCGTCCAGCAGACAGCGGACGTGAAAAGGAAGTCTGCCGCCGTGCTTGAAATTGGCTCTATCATACAGAACATCGAAAAGCTGTGTATACATCATAGCCGCCAAGAAGTTGAAAGTGTCATCTGAGGACGGTATGATAATATACATTACGGTCTTTTCATCACCTATTATTTCAAGGTGAATATTGTCACAGCAGGTCAAGTCCATAACTTCGGGAATGTTGAACGCCTGCAATCTTACCGCAGTAGAAATAAGGATAGATTTTGCTGTATCGCCTGCCGCCTTTTTGAAATCCTTGTAGTATTTCAGGCACATATATCTGTTTGCAGGCTTTGCTGTTTTTGCAAGGTCAATGAGGTTCAGACTTTTGAACTGCTCATTGTGTTCGGCTTCCTCTGTTTTATATTTGTCGGGAAATTCAAGTGCGTCAAAGATAAGGTCAAGGTCGGATTGGTAATCGTCGCTGCCCTCTTTAACCTCCGCTTTTTTCAGGAGCTTCATAACCTCCGAAAAATTCTGCATTGATTTATCCTCGCACTCAACAAGATAGAAACAGAGTGCCGCCAAAAGTGCCTTTGTGGAGTCGTCCCAGAACTGATCGCCTCCACCGCCGCCCTCCTTTGAGGTGTTCTTCATCAAGACGTTTACCATCTTGATTACAGCGGTTGCACTGTAATTTCCGTCAACGTCATAAATGTAGTTGAATGGGTTGTAATTGTGAGAGTGAGCCATATCAATAAGGTTGAACACCTTTATTTTATAGCCGTAGCTCTCCAGCATTTTTCCCGTAGAGCGAAGAAGCTCGCCTTTAGGGTCGGTGCAGACATAGCTTGTGTTTGCTTGCATAAGGTTCGGCTTTACATAGAAACGGGATTTACCCGAACCTGAACCGCCGATAACCATAACATTGAGGTTTTTCCTCGTCTGCCTTGTGTTAAGGGACATTTTCACATCATTTGTAAGAATGATGTTATTGTCCATAACAAACTCGCCTTTTTTCGGTTTAGGCTGGTCACGGGGCTTCTTCTCGCCCTTTTTCTTTTTAGACGGCTTATCCAAAAGCGAAGCAATTTCTTTCTTGTTCGCCCACCTTGAAGAACCGTGTTCCTCGCCCTTTCGGTGAAATTTCTTCTTGCCTGTGATTTTCATCAGCACATAAAGTCCGATACCGAAAGCGGTAAAAACGGGAAACATAACGGCATTGCCGCCAGCCTTGACCTGTTCAAAGACAAGCTCAGTGTCCATAAGGGTTGTTTCCAAGCTGTTTGCAAGGTTATCAAAATCAACCTTGCCTTCTTCATTTGTTGAAAGGTCAAAACACGCTCCCAACGAAGCCGCAAAATAAATCACAAACACGGCAAGCACCGCATAAATGCTGATTGTAACGAAATCAGGCTTTTTTGCTACTCGGCTCATTTGCGTGACCCCCTATCCAGCTTTTTATGCTTGATAGCGTCGGCTGTCAACGCCGCCTTTGCTTTAGCCTTTTTCAGTAGATTGTTTACAACTGTCTGCTTCTGTGCCTTGTCGATGATTTTATCTGCCTTTACCGATGTCATTCCAAAGCTGTCCATAAGCTGTTTCTTTGCGGTTTCCTTGTCAGACAAATCAAGTCTGACTACCGTAGAACCGCCACGCACCGTAAATGCGGACTGCGTTTCACGCTCAATAAGGAACTCCTTGAACTGAACCTGCTTCGGCTCATCGACAAAACCAAGCCTTTCGGCTTTTGTCATAATCGCCTTGACCGTTTCCGTATCCTCAATCTTTAAATGCTGACGGATACTTTTTTCAATCTCGGCTCTGTCCCGTGTGTTTGCAGAAAGCACAACGAAATGCCCTCGCTCATCGGTAATGGTGAGTTTCGGAGTATCTTCCTCCTGAAACTGCATTTTCGCAAATGAGAACTTATCCGTCAGAACATTCTCGTTTTCAAACTTGATGTCCTTTTCGTAATAAGCCATCTGCTCAAGCTGCCTTGAACCGCTGAGATAATATCCGAGCTGTTGGTCGGACATTTTTGCGGCAAGTGCGTTTGCTGCTTCCACAGCCTTTACTTTTGAAAATCCCATTCGCTCCTGCAATACTCTTTCAAGTTTTGCTTTGGTACAGAAATTCATTTTAAGCGATTTTCCCTGAGTGGTATCATCGACCGTAATTTTCAGCTTCCCTTTTTCATCTTTCTGCACATCAATAGCGGTTTGGGAAAGCTCGCTGTGAAGCTTTTTGAAATTCTCCACAGCCGCCTCCATCTGCTTTTCGTAAGCAGCGCCGAAAATACACTTGACGCCATTCTGCGTTTCCATAAAATTCACAGGTATATCGTGATCTGAACAATACATCTGGAAACCTTCAACCTGTTCCTTTTCAATGGTAATCATTCGCTCGGTCTGTTCGGGCTGCTTTAGCTTCTCTCGGACAATATCCTTAACAATGGCATTTACCGCTTCCTTATCCTTTTCATTGAAGAAAAGGGAAAGGGTATTTTCTTTGCCGTGTTCCTGTATCGCCGCAACAGGAATGTCCATTTCTTTCGCCCGTTTGAGAAATTCTCCGTAATCCTCCTTTGCAAAGGACGGAAGCATTGTGACTTCGCCACCCTCTTTCAGCTTCTGGTATGTCACCTCGCCGCCGGACAATACCGTCTGCTGATTTTCGGACTGCTTCAGCCGTGCGGCTTCTCGTTCCTTTTCGATTGCAACCTTGAGCATATCCAAAAGGATTTCGGTTGCCTTTGAAACGATTTGCGTTGCAACGCTTACGCCTGCACTTGCTACATCATCTCCGTGCATATTCTCTGCCTCCCTTCTGAGTGGTATGTGAAAGGAGCAGATTAACCCCTTTCACATATTCCGGTCACTCAGAGGGCGTTTTTATAACCCAAAGAAAAAGATTTGTAGCAAATTATAAATCGAAATAATTATTCAAGGTCATAATTGTACAACTTCGCCATTACTTCCTTAAATGCTCTGATACTCTTTGAAACTGCTGCTTGTGATACACCTTCAAGCTCTGCAATCTCTGCTTCCGTGAATTTATGCAGATAATACATCATTCCACGCTTGTAAACCTTATCGTCGAAAAACTGTTTAAGGTATTCCAAGTACATATCGCTATGTATCTCTTCATCGGGAGCCTGCGTCACCATTCCCAGCTTTGCTTCGTAATCTTCGTTGCCGAGATAGATTTTCTTCAATCCGTGCCTACGCTCACGAGAACGCTGTCTTTCACTTTCTCTGCGAGCTGCTTCAAAAACCTCCAGCACATCATCTTCAACGATAACCGTAGTTTCCTGTGAACAGTTATTTTTATATACACTTGCGAGAACAAGGCAGTTTTTACCGTCCTCGGTCTTATATACTTCAACTTTGATTTCTTCATCTGACATAGTCGTTTCCTCCGAAATTTTGAATTTTTGTGTGAATCAAAATTTCGGATCGGAGGAGAACGACATCGTTCCATACCTTTTAAATACGGAAAAACAAAAAATCCCCTGTCATACGGTATAAACCGCATAACAGGGGATAACACTAATATTTCATCGCAAATCTGAACACACAGTTCAGTATGAATGCTCACGAATCCCGTAGCAAAAGCTACTCTTTTTTTGAGCAATCAATATTTACTTTTATGCCTGTGAGATATGCTTGTATTCGCTGCTTAAAACAGGCAGCGAAATGCAGGAACTACTCCAGCACATAAAAAACCTCCAGTCCAAAAACTGAACCGGAGGAATTAAGACAGCAAAATGCTCCTCGTCACAATTCAGTTTTTTTTGACGAGGTAATTTGCATATTTCGTTTTGAACCAACAGTACACTTTAACGCAGAACCTCTATGCCATTATAATTTCGACAGATTTCTGTATAATTATATACAGCGGAGGTGAACTGCAAGTGCATACTGAACCTGAAACACTCGGTAAAATTATTAAAGCTGCACGACAGCGTTCCGAACTCACAATGGAGGAGCTTGCAGAACGCATAGGCATTACCGAGCGATATTTGTATAGAATTGAAAATGAGGGCAAAAAGCCAAGCTACGATATTCTTTACAAGTTAATCCGAGAGTTGTCCATTTCACCGGACTTGATTTTCTACCCCGAGAAACCGTCCAAAGAATCCGAGGTAGAAAACCTTATCCGTATGCTTTACAACTGCGATGAGCGTTCTCTGGAAGTCGTCAAAGCAACTGCTAAAGCCTTGATAGGTACAGCTTCAGAAAAGTAATTGCGTACATACCAAACAAAAAGAGCCGATGAACTGTTATTTCTCAAGTTCATCGGCTCTGCACCTTTGCGTCTGGCTCTTTGATAACTGTAACTTTTAAATTTTTAGCTTCGATTAAATGCTCCTGCTTGCATTTCGGACAGTAGAGAGGATAGTTTATAAGAATTGTATCCTCTCTTATTCGGTCACGGGTTTTGCCTTTGCAAGTCGGGCATAGAAGCCATTCTGTTCTATCCATTGAGTACCTCTTTATAATTAAAGAATATAGTCGGTAATACAATTATACCAGTGGACATAAACCTCGCCGTTCACGGTAATTCGCTCATTTTCAGGAAGAATTTCCGTCCAGTTTTTCTTATAGCGGTCTTTTGCCCAATCGTTACGGTTAAATCTTCTCCAAAGAATAGTCCTGCCGTTCTTGTCGAGATACTGTTCACTGACAACACCGCCATCATAGGTTTCGATGTCCATAACGCAAATTGTATCATAAGATTTACCGCCGATTTTAACCTCGTATCTTCCAACGACATCAAGTAAAAACGGCTTATCAGCAGCAGTAATTTCACTGCCGTTACGGATAATATCTCCCTTTACAGACAAATTGACTTCATTTCCGCAGTTGTTTTCGCCAAAACCCCAGTTCGGAATAAACTCATCACCGTCAAGGAAGGTATAGCATTTCTTTACTCCGCCACTTATGTGGCTTTCAGCAAGAAAACGAGAGTGCGTATCAGTAAGCTGTGCAATAAAGGTTCGCTCCGCAATTGTCGGGCGGCTATTTTCATATATGTCTGCAAAACCGATAAATCTGTCTGCATTTATTTCAGCAGATGTATCGTCTGAATTGCGAGCTGTTGCAAGCAAGTGATTAAGCGATATTCCGAACATTTTAGAAATCTGTTTCAGCGTTTCAAGATTTGGTGTTGTATCTCCGTTCTCCCAGCGTGAAACCGCCTGTCTTGTAACAAAAAGTGCTTGTGCCATTTCATCTTGCGTCATATTGACATTATGACGGAGTTCTTTGATTATATCTGCTGTTGTCATATCATCACCTCGTAAGCTCATTATATTCGACAAGTGAGAGTAAGTCAAGCAACAACTTGTTGCGAAATTGGTCAAGCGAGATTATAAGAACCGCACGCCGTATTCCAAATCATAGATTTGGACGGCTGAGCGAACCTTGAAATATGACTTAATTGCTATGCAATCACGACCTATCGGTCGTATTGCGTGAGCAAGCTCACACGCACGTCATATTATCAACCGAATACATCCACCGATTTTTACGGCAATCAACAGCAGGTATCACCTTACCGCATAACACTGTCTGAATAAGCGTTTTAGCTGTATCTGTTACCAGCGGATTTGAAAGAGCCTCATCTATATCCATAAAAACAGCTTCATCATTCTCCTCTGTATTTGCACAAGGCTCGCCCTCGACATAATCAGCCTTGAAAACCATATACCACTCATTACTACGACAGCGAACAGCAATCATTCCCACAGGCGAAATCTTTACACCTGTTTCTTCAAAGACCTCACGAACTGCAGCTTCTTCAGGCAGCTCTCCGTCTTTCAAAAATCCTCCCGGATTCAGATACTTGCCATTAGCACTGCCATAGTTATGCTTTACAAGCAAAACCTTTGAATCCTTTATCACTATAACACCAACCGATAAGCTGTAATTATCCATTTCAAGCTCTCCTTTTCCAACCAAAAGTTATTGTCTTACCTTTGAAACGTGTAAAAGCAACTTCGCTTTTGTTATTTTCAAGGTAATTGCATATCTTGTTTGTTTTACCAACATACGATTCTGCTTCATTTCTTGTCATACCGTGATTGATGAGCCTTTCAACAGCTTCCTCAACATCTGAATACCATAAACTTTTAGAATCAATAAAATCGTTGATTTTGGTATCATAATCACTCTGTTCCGGACAAACAAAAGATACCTTATCGCTCATACGAATATCAATATCTGATAAGCCAAGCCCACGCATAACATAGGCATTTCTCATAGCGGCAGCATAATCTCTTTTAGAATTTTCAAGTTCAGCTTTCCAATGCTTTATTGCTCCACTATGGTCACATAAATCTCCGTAATCCATACCGTCAATATACAAACCACAGCACTCAATTTCACGGTTGGTATCAATACATATAACAAGACCACCGTCAATCGCCGCATTTATCATCTTGCTTATGAATGCTTTGGAATCACCGATATGACGGAGTACAGACTGGCACATTACAATATCGAATTTATCTATGAAATTACTTTCAAGAAAATCGCCTTTTAAAATCCTCCCGTTAATATTATATTTTTCAAGCAATTTTTCAGCCTGTTCAGTTAAGGACGATGAGAAATCTATGCCCGTATAGCTACTGCCTTCGGGTAAGTATTTCATCAACATCGGAGCGAAATGTGCATATCCACACCCACAATCAAGTACGTTGACAGGATTATCAATTTTCCATACCTCACGAATGAGAAAACCAAGGTAATCATTATTCCAGCTTTCATTCCTTGAACGCATAATATATTCAAAATGATTATCCCAAAACTTTTCAGAGTCGGTTTCTTCAGAGGAATAGACATCGCCCTTCAAAGGTTTTATTCCTAACAGCTCATCAATAGAAACCTCAAAGAAAGCTGCGAGTACGGGAAGTACAGTTATATCAGGCATAGTCATACCCGTTTCCCTTAGTTAAAGATATTGTTGGATATTTCAAGATGTGTCATTCGATTTTGCCGATAAAGCGGTAGAAGATTTCTACCTCCTGTTCCCGGCTTCCGTCCTCACTTTTGACCGCTTCATGGACAAGGATTTTTTCAATCAGCGTATTCAGAAGTTCAGCCGTCAATTCTGTGGGATTGACATACCGTTTCATCAGACCTATCCACTTTTCAGCGTCAACCGCTGTCTGGGCGGCGGCCTCCATCGCTTCGTGAAGCCGTTCAATTTTTGCGTCCAATTCTCGCTGTTCGCCCTGATACTTTTCGGACAGCATATTGAAATTGTATTCTGTAATGCGTCCGGCAGACCAGTCCTCATACATTTTTGCAAACAGAGTGTCTACTTCTGCTTTGCGCTTTTCCGCCTTTTTCAATTCGGCTGTCTGCCGCTTCCTTGCGGTATTGCGTTCCTTGTCGCTGGCGTTAAGTAGCCGTTTCAGAAGTTTGTCCCCATCCTGCTGTGCCAGCACAGACCAGTATTGCAGACGGGAAAGGACATAGGCATAAAGCACATCATAGCGGATATAGTGCATGGAACACTGGTGCAATCCTTGCCCGTACTTGCTACAATGGTAGTGTGCATAGGGATTTTTGTTCTGGCTGTTCACACCATAGGCCAGCGACCAGCCGCAGTCCGCACATTTTACCAGCCCGGAAAATATCTGCGTTGTGCCGTTCTTCTGCCGTCTGCGCCTGTTGCAAATCTGCTCCTGTACTTGACGGAACACATCTTCGGAAATAATCGCTTCGTGGGTGTTCTCCACACGATACCATTCCTCTTTTGGCTTGCGTACTTTCTTCTTGTTTTTGAATGAAATGTTGGTCTGCTTATTGTGGACGCTGTGTCCGATATAGGTTTCCTCTTTCAGAATACTTTTTACCTGCGCTATCGTCCACGCATAGGCTTTTTCCTCCGGCGCTCCGGCATAGATATTTGCGAAAGTGCCGTATCTCTGGAAATTTAGCCAGCCGGGAGTAGGCACTTTTTCTTCGACCAAAATCCGTGTAATGCTGGCGGCTCCCCGGCCATGAACGGCAAGGTCAAAAATCTTTTCGATAATCCACCTTGTTTCCAGGTCAATCAGAAGATGGCCTTTCTTATCTGGGTCTTTGACATAGCCAAGCGGAGCATAGGCTCCATAGTGTGCGCCATTTGCGAACCGTGTCCGCATGGCCGCCTTTACCTTTTTGCTGGTCTGGCGGGCGTGCATTTCATTCAGAATGTTGAGGAATGGGGCAAGCTCATTCTCTCCGTTGATGGTGTCCACATTGTCATTGACAGCGATATAGCGGACGCCTTTGCTGGGAAAGTAGATTTCCGTGTACTGGCCGGTCAGAATGTAGTTTCTGCCTAAGCGGGATAAATCCTTCGTAACAACGCAGTTGATTTTCCCGTCCTCAATGTCATCAATCATTCTCTGAAAATCCGGCCTGTCAAAGTTCGTTCCAGACCATCCATCGTCGATATATTCATCTATGACATTCAGGCCATGCTCGGCGGCATATTGCCGGAGCATCATGCGTTGTGTCTGAATACTCCCGCTTTCTCCTTGCAGTTCATCGTCCCGGCTCAATCTCATATAAAGCGCCGTGTTGTAAATCGTAGTATTGTAAGGTTGTTTCACCGTAAAAATCCTCCTTCTAAAGAAACAACCCACGCTTACAATACTTTTGCTCTATGGCGATTATATCATAAGCGTGGGCGTGTTATCAATGATGGGCTATCAGGTTGAAGCGGCTTTTTCTGCGGTATGCCGCACCACATCTACAATCAGATCACCGAGGGGCTTCCCGCCTGCGGCGAAGTGTTCGGAGATTTTTATACGGTTGTTCCCACATACAAAATACTGCGTGCCGTTCTCTGCTTGTATAACCTGCCCTGTTCGGGGTGTAAAAATATCGCTTTCACTTTTTGCCATCCAGTGTCCTCCATATTCAGTTTTCAAGGTACAATGCCGCACAAAGGCGGCGAAAATTTCTGCTTATATCTATCACCTTTCCTTTACCGTGTGCCGCTGCTGACGTTTCAGTTCCGCCAGTATATCCGGCGGGATACGGTCAACCAGCCGCTGTAAATTGTCCAGTTCGCTTTTCAGCTTTGCCCGTTCCATCGTATCTTTCATCTTTCCTTTTTCGCTGGCCTTTGCCCTTGCTTCCAACTTCTCATTCTCCGCCAGCAGGTCATTGATTGTGACCTTGTACTTTTTCAACTGCCCGGAGAAATTCTCCATCTGCGGGAACCACTTTTTCAGCATGGAGAGGGCTTCCTCTTTTTTCTTTCCGGCGTTCAGCGGGTTAATGCCGTCCAGTGTGGCTTCAATGGCTCTTGCCTGCCGGGAGAGGGAAACCGCCTGTTTGAAAAGCCGGGTGGGGATATGCTTCCGGCCTGTCCTGCTGGCGCTCTCCCCACGCTCCAAGTCAGGATATTTCTCCACCATATAGGCGTGAAAATCGTCCTGCCACTTCGTCAGGTTTG
>OHFP01000056.1_pt1 | contig 67788 bp, 46 predicted proteins | sample 1567591 | NCBI WGS metagenome assembly OHFP01 (sample SAMEA3879547, study PRJEB24766) | human gut metagenome | biome: human-associated habitat; feature: feces | place: USA | collected 1985/1987 | reverse complement strand
AAAGGGTTCTGCTGCCTTATGCAAGAAATAAAAAATGGAATTGATAGAACCCACCTTATGAAAAAACGTAACTTCATTGTGTTACTGTTTTTGGCGTTAGTACTCGCCCCGACCGTCCGCACGGCAGCGCAGCAGATTCAGCAGCTCCCGATGGACACGGCTATTCGCTACGGCAAGCTGCCTAACGGGCTGACGTACTACATCCGTCACAACAGTTTGCCGGAAAATCGCGCTGATTTCTACATCGCGCAGAAGGTGGGCTCCGTCCAGGAGGACGACAACCAGCGCGGCTTGGCCCACTTCCTGGAACACATGTGCTTCAACGGGACCGACCACTTCCCCGGCAACCGCGTCATCAAGTATCTCGAGGGCATAGGCGTGCAGTTCGGTTCCGAACTCAACGCCTACACGTCCACAGACGAGACGGTCTACAACATAGACAACGTGCCCGTGACCGATAGCAACGTGGACAGCTGCCTTTGGATTCTCCACGACTGGGCAGACGGCCTGACGCTCGACCCTGCCGAAATCGACAAGGAGCGTGGCGTCATCCACGAAGAGTGGCGTCTCCGCTCCTCGGGCGACAGCCGCATCTACGAGCGCAACTTGCCCACGCTCTACCCGGGCTCGCGCTACGGCGAGCGCTGGCCGATTGGTCTGATGGAGATTATCGACAACTTCAAGCCCGAGTTTCTCCGCGCCTACTACGAGAAGTGGTACCGCCCCGACCTCCAGGGCATCATCGTCGTGGGCGACGTGGACGTGGACCAGGTCGAGGAGAAAATCAAAGCCATCTTTGGCCCCATCCAGATGCCGGCTAACCCCGCAGCCTACGAGCACTATCCCGTGCCCGTCACGCCCGAGCCCATCTACGTCATCGACAAGGACAAGGAGATGCAGCAGAGCATCATGCTCGTCAACTTCAAGCACGAGCCCCTGCCCGATATGTACAAGAACACGCCCATCTATTTCGCGCAGAACCTCATTACGACCCTGGCCTGCCAGGCCCTCAACGCGCGTCTGAACGAACTGAGCCAGGAGCCCGACTGCCCCTTCATCGGCGCCGGAGCCTACGACGGACAGTACCTCGTCAGCAAGACGATGGACGCCTTCCGTATCGCCATCTTGCCCAAGCCCGGCCAGGACCAGGCTGCCCTTCAGGCCGTGATGCAGGAAGTGGAGCGCGCTTCGCGCTACGGCTTTACGGCTACCGAGATTCTCAGGGCCCGCGACGAGTTCATCAGTTCCCTGGAGCGCATCTACGACAACCGCGAGAAGCAGCAGAACAACTTCTACGTGCAGCAATACGTGCGCAACTTCCTCGAAAACGACCCCATCCCCGACATCGAGACGGAGTTCAACCTCTACAAGATGATGAGCCAACAGCTCCCGGCCGAGGCCATATCGGCCACGTTCAAGCAGTTCACGGCCTCTACCGACACGAACTTCGTGTTCTTCGCCATGTATCCGGAGAAAGAGGGCGTCGCCATCCCGACTGCCGACCAGATGAAGCAGGCCATTGCCGCAGCCAAGGCGGCCAAGCTCGAGGCCTACGTGGACAGTATGAACAACGACCCGCTCGTTCCCCAGCTCCCCGCCAAGGGACAGATTAAGAAGGAGGAGGCAGCTCCGTTCGGCTACACCTGCTGGACGCTCGACAACGGTGCGCGCGTCTACTTCCGCCATACGGACTTCAACGACAGCGAAGTGCTCTTCCGCGCGGAGAGCAAGGGCGGCAAGAGCCGCACCGACGCCAAGGACTACGTCAACGTAGAGCTGCTCACCGACATCATGAGCGGCACGGGCCTAGGCGCCTTCACGGCGACCGAACTCGAGAAGAAGCTCGCCGGCAAGCAGGCCCACGTCTCCGTCGCCCTGGGCGAGGCCACCGAGGGCCTGAGCGGCTCCGCCACGCCCAAGGACCTGCGCACGCTCTTCGAGCTCATCTACCTGCGCTTCCAGGCGCCGGCCAACGACCCCGACGGCTACAACAACACACTCGCCTATCTGAAGTCACAGCTTGAGAATGCCGACAAAGTGCCCGAGACGGCCCTCACCGACAGCCTCCGTGCCACGCTCTACGGCCACAACCCGCTGGCCCGCAGCCTCCACGTCTCCGACCTGGCCCAGGCCGACTACGCCACCATCCGCCGCATCTACAGCGAGCGCTTTGCCGCCGGCGGCGACTTTGACTTCTACTTCACCGGAAACTTCAACACCGACAGCCTCCGCCTGTACGTCGAGCAATACATTGCCCCGCTCAAGGCCGTGAGCCAGCGCGAGACGTTCGTAGACCGCAACATCGTGCCCGTAACCGGCACCGTGGACAACCACTTCGTACGCAAGATGGAGACACCCAAGGCCTACATCCTGCAGATGTGGACCGGCGACGAACCCTATACGGTCCAGACGGCAGCCACCGTCGACGCGCTCGGACAGGTCCTCACGCAGCGCATGCTCAAGAGCATCCGCGAGGAGCGCGGCCTGGCTTACAGCGTGGGCGCCGTTGCCATGTTGCAATACGGCATACGCGACCAGTACCTCATGCAGGTAGTCTGCCCCGTCCAGCCGGCCAAGCTCGACTCCGCCCTGCTGCTCATCAACCAGACCATAGAGGAAGTGGCCCTGAAGGGTGTGACCGACGACGAGCTGGCTAATATCAAGAAGATGATGCTCAAGACCTATGACGACCAGCAGAAGCAGAACTCCTACTGGCACGGGAACATCAGCGCCAAGGTAGCTTGGAACAAAGACGCCATGACGGGCGTGAAGGAGACCATCACGGCCCTCAAGCCCGCCGACCTTCAGAAGTTTGTCAAGGACGTACTCCTGAAACGCAAGAACTGTGTGACGGTGACCATGTTGCCGGCCGACCTGAAGGAATAAAGGCCCGGCAGCCCGTCCGCCACGGCCTCGCCCTGCGGCGTCCGTCCACCCACGTGGGCGGACGCCTTTTTTTCGCCCCGTCCGTCAGCCGGCGCGCGGCGGGCCGGGCGCTGCCGCCTGCCGGAGGGTCCCCGCGGGGCGGCCCCCGGGTGCTGCCGCCCGCGCGACAGTTGCCGCAACCACGGGCCTTAGCCCAGAAAAAACTGGCCTTAGCCCCGTAGCTACGGGGCTAAGGCCAGTTTTCCGTCCGCCGGTCCGCGCCTTCAGCGGCGGCGGCGACGCTTGCCGCGCGCCTTCTTTCCGAATCCGCCCGACGGTTTGGCCGCCGCAGGGGCTACGGGCGGCTTCGTGCCGCCCTCTTCCACCAGGGCGAAGTCCAGTTGCCGGCGCTCCAGGTTGGCGCGCTCCACGCGGATGCGTACCTTGTCGCCCAGGCTGTAACGCTTGTGGTAGCGACGGCCTATGAGGCAGTAGTTCCGCTCGTCGAACTCGTAGTAATCGTCCTGCAGGTCGCGCAGCGGCACCATACCCTCGCACATGTTTTCCGTCACCTCGACGTAGAGGCCGAACTCCGTGACGCCACTCACCGTACCGTCGAACTCCTGGCCCAAGCGGTCGCCCATAAACTCTACCTGCTTGTACTTAATGCTTGCCCGCTCGGCCGTAGCGGCCAACTGCTCCATGTCCGAGGCATGGTCGCAGAGGTCCTCGTACTTGGTCTCGCTGACAGAGCGCCCGCCCCCGGCGTAACGGGTCAAGAGGCGGTGGACCATCGTATCGGGGTAGCGGCGAATGGGAGAGGTGAAGTGCGTATAGTAATCGAACATGAGGCCGTAGTGACCGATGTTGTGCGTGCTGTAACGGGCCTTCATCATGGCGCGCAAGGCCACGAGCTCCACGACATTCTCCTCCTTCTTGCCCTTCACGTCGGAGAGGAGACGGTTCAAGCTCTTCGACACCTCCGTCTTACTGCCCTCCGTGCGGAGCTTATAGCCGAACTTGGCGATAAAGCCGCTCAGCTTCTCGAGCTTCTCGGGGTCGGGCACGTCGTGGATGCGGTAGACGAAGACCTTAGGCTTCTTGTTCCTGGGCACACGGCCTATCTTTTCGGCCACACTGCGGTTGGCCAGGAGCATAAACTCCTCGACCAGCTTGTTGGCGTCCTTGGCCACCTTGACGTAGGTCGAGACGGGGTGGCCCTTTTCGTCAATCTCGAAGCGCACTTCGGCGCGGTCGAAACCGATGGCGCCGTTCTTGAAGCGGCGTTCGCGCAGCTGCTTGGCCAGGCGGTTGAGCGTGACGAGCTCTTCGACATACTCGCCCTCAAGGGGAGCGCCCTCGGGCAGGGGTTCGGGGTGCTCGCCGGGCAGGGCCAGGTCGGCGGGCGAGGCTTCGCGGTTGCGCTCCAGTATGGCCTGCACCTCCTCGTAAGTAAAGCGGCGGTCCGAGCGAATCACGGTGTGGGCCAGGTGCCAGTCGAGCACGTCGCCGCGACTGTTCATGTGGAAAATCGTGGAGTAGGCCAGCTTCTCCTCATTGGGCCGCAGCGAGCAGATGAAGTTGCACAGGCGCTCGGGCAGCATCGGGATGGTGCGGTCCACGAGGTAGACGCTCGTGGCCCGCTTCTGCGCCTCGCGGTCAATGATGTCGCCCTCCTTCACGTAGTGGGAGACGTCCGCAATATGGACGCCGACTTCCCAGCAATCCTTGCCCACGGCGCGGATGGAGAGGGCGTCGTCGAAGTCCTTGGCGTCGTGCGGGTCGATGGTAAAGGTCGTGACCGCCCGAAAGTCCTCGCGCCGCGCAATCTCTTCGGGCGTGATGCCGGGCTCCAGCTTCTCGGCCGCGGCCTCGACGCTCTTCGGGTAGGCATAGGGCAGGCCGTACTCGGCCAGGATGGCGTGCATCTCGGCATTGTTCTCGCCCTTACGGCCCAGGATGTCGACCACCTTTCCGATAGGGCTCTTCGAGTCTTCGGGCCAGTCCGTAATCTTGACCACTGCCTTGTCGCCCGTCTTCCCGCCTTTCAGCTTGTCCTTCGGTATGAAGATGTCCGTCGCCAGGGCGCGGCCTTCCGTCACGAGGAAGCCGAAGCCCTTCTCCACCTGGAGGCGGCCCACGAAGGTGTCTTTCTTCCGCTCCAGAATCTCGATGACTTCCGCCTCGCGCGTATGGCCTGAACGCCGGGCCAGCATCGTGACGCGCACGCGGTCACCGTCGAGCGCGTGGTGCGAGTTCCGTTCGCAGACCAATATGTTCTTTCCCCCGTCGTCCGGGATGAAGGAGTTGCGGCCGTTGCGCTTGCGCTGGAAGGTTCCTTCCATCACCTGCAAACGGTGGGCCAGGGAGTAGACGGCGTTGCCCTCAGTGGCCAGATAGTCGTCCAGCACCAGCTCGGACAGGACGTCCATCGTCAGCATCTTGGCCGGGTGGTTCGCCGCGCCGATGGCGGAGAAGATGTCCTTGATGCCGTATTTCTTGTCGGGGTGCTGCTCGAACAGGTCCAGCAGCGACTGCCGGATGTCTTTCTTCTTGAGACGCCCGGCACTCTTTTGCGTTTTGTTTCGGCTCATAGTCTGAATAGATGAATCGTTGAAACGGAGCGGCGGCCCGGGGGCCGGCCGGCGCGGCGGCGGGCTGCATCCGCCGGGACTGGCCCGCGACGACGTCCGCCGGTTGCCGCAACCACGGGGCTAAGGCCCGTAAAAACTGGAATAGGGCCCGTAGCGACGGGGCTAAGGCCCGTGGCTGGAGCAACTGTCCGCCGCCCGGCGCCCTCCGGGGCGCTTCCGGCGGCCCGAAGCGCCGGTCCTGCGGGACCCGTCCGCCCCTTCCGTATTACAAAGGAAGTTATTTTTTCGCAAACCGTCTGTCAATTAAGGAATAATAACGTGGCGGCCGGGATTTTCTTACTAATTTCGCCGCGCCATGAAGTACGTGATGCTCATCTTGCTCCTTGCCCTCCTCCCGGGCACCGCGCTGCCGGGCCTGGCTCAGGCCCCCGCAGGCACAGACAGCGTGGCCGACGCCGATACGCCCGCCACGCCGATGGAGATTCGCGTGGGCCGCGTGGCCTATCACGGGGACAGCATTCCCCACATCATCATGCCCACCTTCTACCGCTACCCGCCCCTGCGCTTCAAGAACGCGCGCGAGGTGGAGCGCTACAACCGACTGGTCGCCAACGTGAAGAAGCTGCTCCCCTTGGCGCGGCTGGCGAAGTACACCGTCATCGAAACCTACGAGTACCTGCAGACCCTGCCCGACGAGAAGGCGCGACGCGAACACCTGAGCCGCGTCGAGGACGGGCTCAAGAAGCAGTACGCCCCGACGCTCAAGAAGCTGTCGCGCTCGCAGGGGCGCCTGCTCGTAAAGCTCATCGACCGCGAATGCGGCCAGACGGGCTACCACATAGCCCAGGCCTTCATCGGCTCGTTCAAGGCGAACATGTACCAGACGCTGGCGTTCTGCTTCGGCAACAGCTTGACGCGGCGCTACGACCCCGAGGGCGACGACCGCTTCACCGAGCGCGTGGTCCGCATGGTCGAGAGCGGCCAGCTCTGACCGCCGCCACGCACTGCCGCCGCGGGGCCGGACCTCCTTTCCGAAGAGGTTTCCGGCCCCGCGGCGGCGTTGTGTGTCCGGACCGCTGGCGTGTCAGCGGGCGCCCAGGTCGTCGTAGGCCGTTTGCAGCAGGGCGTTGGCCGCGGCGGCGCGGGCGGCCGACGGGGCGGGGCGCTCCTCCAGCGGACGCTGCGGCTTCGAGAGCAGGTTGAGCGACGTGAAGCCCGTGCCGTCCATGTACCAGATGCCTTCGCTCCACACGTGGACCGCGGAGGGGTGCGTGTAGGTGCGGCTCAGCACGTCGCGGCTGAAGCGGAAATCGTCGTGCGCCAGGCCCAGCTGCCCGAGCAACGTGGCCGGCAGGTCCGTCTGGTTACACAGCACGTCGACCACTCGGTGGCCGCGCACCGCGCCGCCGGTCCAGATCATCGGGATGTGGGCGCGGCGCGGGTCGCCGGCATCTATGCCCGCCGGATAGCCGATGCCGTGGTCCGGCAACAGGACGATGAGCGTGTTGGCCCATTGCGGCGTCTCGCGGAAGCGGTCCACGAAGCGCCCGATGCAGTCGTCGAGATAGGCCATGGCGTTGGCCACCGTGTCGCCCTGGATGCGGGCGTAGGGAACGCCCCACGGTTCGTGGCTGGCCAGGGTGAGCAGCGTCGTGTGCCAGGGGCGTCCGTCGGCGCGGCTGGCCAGTTCCTCGAGCAAGTATTCAAAGACGATGCGGTCCGTGACGCCCCAGTCGTGCGTATGGCGCACTTCCGCCGGGAAGGCAGTGTCGCCCGCCGTGCGCTCATAGCCGGTCGAGAGCAGGTAGCCGTTCGTGTTCGTGAAGTTGATGTCGCCGCCGTAGAGGAAGTCCGTCGCGTAGCCGGCCTGGCGCAGGCTCCGCGCAATGGAGGGAAGCTGCGCACACTTCGAGGGCAACTTCATCACACTCACGTCGGGAAAAGCCGGATAGCCACTGAGCGCGCAGACGGTGCCGCGGTCCGTGCGGAACGAGTTGGCATAGCAGCGCGTGAAGACGACGCCCTCGGCCGCCAACTCGTTGAGCCGCGGCGTCACGGCCGGGTCAGCGAGCGAGTCGACGGCATGGACGAACGTCCCCCCGCAGCCCTCCATGAGGACTATCAGGACGTTGGGCCGCCGCACGCGGAGCAGCGTGTTGGGAGCCAGGCTGCGCGTGTCGTAGCCCAGCGAGGCGAACACGCGGGCCCGTTCCTCCTCGGGGAAATAGTCGTGGAGGCGGGCGTAGTCCTTGGTCTTGAGCGTGGAGGATACGAGGCTGAAGGCCGGATTGACGGCCGCGTGGTTCAGGAACTGCACGTCGCTGTAATAGACCATGCCGACGTTGGCTGTCGACTTGCCCACCCCGCCGCGGATGCCGAGAAAGAGCAGCCCGCCCACGACGACGGCCCCCGCCGTAGCCGTCAGCCGCCGGCGCACGGGGGGCAGCTGGCGCGGGAACAGCCGCTCGAACGCAAAGAACAGGGCCAGCCCGACGAGGACCAGGACCGCGACGGCGCCGAACAGGTAGCCCGTGCTGACACTGGCGGCCACGCCGCGCGGCGAGTCCAGGTAGTTGAACACGGTGCCGTCCAGCTTCACGTCCCAGAAGGTGTAGAGGCACGTGTCCGCCACGAGGATGACCGCCAGCAAGGCCGCGACGACAGCGGCATAGACGTTGTAGCCCAGCCGCAGGCGCGGAATGCGCGTCCAGACAGACACCGTCAGGGCGAGCCAAGGCAGCGCCGTCAGGTAGCCGGCCGTAGCGAGGTCGAGCGGTAGCCCGTGCCAGACGACGGCTAAGAAGTCGGCCACGCCGACCGACGTCCCGGCCGGGGCGTCGCAGAGCAGGAAAACGGCCTTACCGAGAATGAACACGGCGAGCAGCACCGCGTAGAAGCGGAGCAGGAAAAGGAATCGGGTTCGCATGGGTCGTAAAAATAGGAATGGAGCCGCAGCTCCGGGGCAAATTTACAAGAAAAAGCAATGCCGGCCCGCATTTCCGGGCAAAAAGCGAAGGGCCGCCCGCCACAGGACCCCGGACCCACCGCCTGCCGGACGCCCCCGTCGCCGCCCGGCCGCCGCGTCCTTCCGCCTGGGCCCCGGCCGCTCCGGACAGGGCCGCGCCGCACGCCGACAGTCGGGCGAAACACGGGGCTAAGGCCCGTAAAAACTGGGCCTATTCCCGTAAAAACTGGCCTTAGCCCCGTAGCGCGCCCCACTGCCGCGGCAGGAACGGGCCCTGACGCCGGGCATTGCCCCATACCCGCACAAAAAGCCCTCCCGGTCCGCGCCGAAGCGGGACCGGGAGGGCGAAAGAGGGGGAACGCCCCGCCGTCAGGGCAGCCGGACGGACGGGCGCGACAACAAGACTTCGCAGCCCGAGAAACCGTTGGCCACAAAGGGGGCACAGCGTTCGGGCCGGCGGGCCGCCTCGCCGGCGCTCAGGGGCAACCGATACATCTCGAGCAGCGGCGCGGCGTCGAGCACATGCGCCAGCAACGTGTCGGGCGGCAACGGGGCCGACAGCCGGGCATACTCCTCGTAGGTGTAGTCCAGGAAGGCCACGTCGGACCCTATGCCGCAGCGGTCGAGCAGATAGTCCCCCGACAGCGCCACCGGCCGCTTGTCCGGCCCGACGTCGGTCGGAGCGGGAAAGGAGAGCAGCCGCCGCCCGTCGGCACTAAGGGCCACGGGTACGCGGTTGCGGTAGTCGGCCCGGGTGCGGTAGACCACGGCGCGGGGCTGAGGGACCGGGGAAACCGGGTCGGACGCGGGCGGTACGACCACAAGCCCGGCGCCGCTCCCAGCCGGGCCGGCGCTCCCGGCGTCGCGCCCCGGCGAACAGGCCGCCAGCACCAGGGCGACGGACACAAGCGGCAACAAGCGTTTCAGTGCGTTCATGGCAACGGGGCCCTGCGGGCGGTTAGGGACGAAGGACCTTGCGCACCGTCTGACCGTCGCGGACAATGTAGACGCCGGCCGGGAGCGAACTGAGATTGGGCGACGTGCCCGTCTGCCGGAGCACCCGGATGCCGGAAAGGTCGTAGACCTCGAACGTCCGCGGAGCGTCGGTCACGGCCGTACCGCCGAGGCCCGTCACTGCGCCGACGGTGAAGGTGGCACGGTTCATGTCGTCACCGGACAAGGGATACAAAGTATTTCCCACCAGGTAATAGAGCAGAACCTGATAGCTCATGCCGGCTTCCACTCCTTCTATCGCTCCGGAGTAGTTCACCGTGGTCGTCTGGCCGCTTTCTATTCTGACAGGAATAAGCAACGTACTGACGTTGTACCCACCCTCAATCGGGAAGACTAAGGCATAGAGGTTGCCCGAATAGAAACCGCCGTCGCAGGCCACTTCGGCCGAGAGGCTGAACTTGTCGGCGATGACCTGATCGGCATTCGCCACAGAAAGGGGCGAAGCCACGCGCAGGGCAAGTTCACCGGCAGGAGCTTCGGTCACCGTAAAGGGGAAACGGGGACTAATGATGGTGTTGCCGGTAATAAAAATCAGGTCATACTCGCCCGGGGAAAGAGGCGCCTGGAAGTCATTGGCCTGACCGAAGGGTACGGTGACCGACTCGCCGGCCTGGAGCTCGAGCAGGAAGGTGGGCGAAGCCGTCAACGCCGTGTAGCCGTCGCGTTCCGTGACTACAGCCTGCAGCACACGCTGGAAGGGCGCTCCGCTCTGGCTTACTGTGACTTGACCCGTGAGGAAATCGCCGGGATAGGGATCATAAGCCAGTTGGAAATCGTCGTAGGCCAGCGTCCACTCGATGGAGGGAAGATTGAAGGTGATTTGGTCGCCTTCGACCGTGGCCAGGAGGTAGTACGACGAAGCGTCGACGGGTGTCTGCATGTCGTACCACACGCCGGAGCCGGATTCCCGGAAGGCCGGCGTCACTACGTAAGTGCCGTCCTGGGTGGGGAAGTCGGCCAACGCCATAGAGTACCCTTCAAAGTACCAACCATACCCGAAATCAGAAATACCCGTCGAAGAAGCCACATACAAGGAGTCGCCGCTCGCGCTCTTCAGCTTGACGCCCAGAGTCATGTCCAGCGGCCACAGCGCAGTATTGGTGAACTGGCCGGTAAAGGAGACGTAGTCTGTCCGGTTATAGGCAACGGGATATTCCGTAACGTCGAGGGTAAAATTCGTGGGGTTGCCCATGCTCACCTGGGGCTGGCTCTCCCCGGCAGCGGGCTGGATGCCGACATAAATATCCTGGCTGTAATTGTAACTGCCGACGTCGGAAACCGCCCCGGTCAGGCAGTAGTAGCCGTTACTGTAGCCGCCCCAGCCCCAGTTGATGTGGAAATAGTCATCCTGATAGCCGTCGCAGATAAAGGCATGGCCGCCGGCTGTACTGCTCGCACTGTAATAGACCGGGCGACCGGCAGCCAGCTCCGTATAGAGCAGCGTCTTCCACTCGTTCCGCGAGTAGTAGGAACGGGAATAGACCTGCAGCCCATTGTCGTAGCCGAACTCGGACATAAGAACGGTCAGCGCTTCAGAGGAATAGGCACCGCTACCCGCAGAACTGTAGTCCATGCCCACGGCCACGCCGACATCGCTCATGAGCTTGGCCACAGCCAGCCGGGAGGCCTCGCTGCTGGCCTCGTTGTAGGTGTCGGTCATGGCGTCCCAGTCGAAGGCTTCACCGTCGGTGCTGGTGGCCGGATAGCGGTAGTAGTACATGATCTGGGCCAAAGCCGTAGCGACACAGCCCGTGACGCAGCGTTCCCCGTTGTCGTCCAGCGGGCAAAGGAGGTTGTAGGGCTCGCCCTGCGACCACTGGCTCTTAATGAGCGGGGCGACGGCGGGATAGGTAGGCGAGGCTTCCTGCACACGGGCCGACGCGTCGGACGGCCGGGCGTCGAGCTGAGCGAGCTCGCGGTCGTACTCCGAAAGCAACCAGACCAAGGCCGGGGGCAACTGGCCCAAGTCGAAGCGCCCGTTGTCGGTGTAGCCGAGAATGGACTTGTCCGCCCGGTCGTCGGCCGCGACCAGCACGAAACCGCCGGAGGGGGCGCAGTCGTAGGCATAGTAGGCCGTAGCCGTATGGGCCAGGCGCAGCGACTGCGCACCGTGGGGCACCAGGCCGGGCTGCCGTTGCAGGAACTCACGGGCCAGCTGCCGGGCATCGGACTCACTGATGCGTTCGGCACGGACCGCACAAAGGGCAAACAGCGCAAAAAGAAGTAGAATAGTTTTTTTCATTCCTTCACAAAATAAGATTAGACTTTACAGTAACGTAGTATTCTTACTGCCAGGGACTTTCCCCGCTTCGCAAAGGTAAAAATTTCTTTCTATTTTCAAAATAACTCTTACATTATTTTTACAAAGCCGGAAAACCGGCCGCCGCGTCCGTCCGCCTGGGCCCCGGCCGCTCCGGACAGGGCCGCGCCGCACGCCGACAGTCGGCCGGGAGACGGGGCTAAGGCCCGTAAAAACTGGCCCTATTCCCGTAAAAACTGGCCTTAGCCCCGTAGCGCGCCCCACTGCCGCGGCGGGAACGGGCCCTGACGCCGGACAAAAAAAGTCCCGGACAGCGGCGGCTGACCGGGACGGAATGGGGGCTGAAACGTGCGCCGCACTTACTGCTCGGGGGCGAAGAGGGGGTCCCAGGCGGGCAGCAGGACGGGCTCCTGGTCGAGGAGCTTGAGCGTGGCGGCGGGGACGTACTTCCGCTCGACGACGAGGCGGAACATGTACTCGTTGAACCACTCGTCCGTCATGATGAGGTGGCCCTGATAACCGGCCGAGGGGCCCCACGAGTTCTCGACCATCCACTTCGTAGGCCGGCCGTCGGCGTCAAGGTCTACGGCCATCAGGGTCATGGCGTGGGAGGAAGCGGAAGCGAACGTGCGGATGCGGTCGGCCTTGCTCATGGGGAAGTCCGTATCGAAGAGCGAGGCGTAGTCGTAGTTGTCGAGCGAGAGCACGCCGGTGCTGCTGTCGTAATACTTGCCGACGTCGCAGCTGAAGTACATCATCGTGCTGTCCTTAATGGAGGCGATGGCCATCTGCTTGATTTCGTCGATGGGCAAGTTGAGGAAGGTCCACTGCTTACCGTCGTAGCTGTGGCGGTCCATGTCGATGGTGTAGGTCTTATGGAACGGACGCGAGGGGTCGTTCATGAGCATCACGTAGTCATTCTTCAGGTCTACGCCGACATACTCCTTGTAAAAGGAGAGTGGGGTGTAGCGCTTGGTCTCTACGGGCTTGCCGCTGGCGTCGCGGCGCGTCCACGTGAACTCGGCGGGCGGTTCGCCCAGACATACGGCCAGGATGTGGTAGACCGTGCCGAGCATCTCCGTCTTGCGGCGCTGCACGTCCGCCTCGGCCGTGCCTTTGGCCACGGCGTCGCGCAGCTCAAGGCCGTACTGGCGCAGCTTGAGCGAGATGAGTTCGGCCATCTTCGCCGTATTGTTGGCGCTGTAGCTCTCGGGCATCACTTCGGCGGGGACTACGCCGTATTTCGTCACGACGTCCTGCACGCCGCAGAAGGTGCCGCCGTCGCTCAACGGATGCTGGAAGAGCCACTCCACCAACTGGTCGTCCATGGGCTTGGCGGCGTTGTCGATGACGGCCTGGAGGAAGAGGTTCGACTTCTCCAGTTGGTCGTAGAAGAAGTTGTAGGCCTGCGAGAAGCGGAAGTCGCCCAGGCCGTAACGGGCAATCATCTTGGCCCGCATCACGTTAAGGCCCGAGAAAAGCCAGCAACGGCCCGAGGACTTCTGGTCCGTGATGCCCTTGCTCTCGACACGGTTCGAGAAATACGTGTCTTGCGCGCTGGGATTGTCGGCCGTGGTGGCGAGCTTGTTGATACTGGTTCCGTTCAGGGCGTTACGCAGGGCGCGGTCGGCCGCACCGGAGGGCTGGGCGGCGCGTATCTCCTTGAGCATTTCGTCCGTGATGCCGCCGGGGCCCACCTGGGCCGGCAGCAGGGCGGCCGGAGCCGCCAGCAACAGGGTGAGTAGAACTCTTTTCATGGGTAAAGGGATTATGGATAAACGTTATTTTTCTCGAAGTAGGGATAGAGACGGTTGGTCAGCCAATAGAAGAGGAAAGCCGTGGCCCAGCCGCCGAAGACGTCAATCAGGTAGTGCGCCTCGATGTAGACTGTGCTGGCACACAGCAGGACGTAGAGCGGCGCGACGGCCAGCATGAGCGTGCGGCGGTTGCGCCAGAGCAGCAGCATCAGGATAGTGCTCACGCCCACGTGCGACGAGGGAAAGGCGGCCGTGGGCCGTTCGCCGCTGGCCTGCGTGGCTTCCACCAGGTTGCGGAACAGGCCGCTGGGCGTCGGCGAAGGGCCCAGCTCCGTGTGGAAGCGGAACCAGTCGCCCACGGCCGGGAAGTGGCCGGCCTGCACGGCGTCCAGCCCCACGGCGTGGAAGTAGTATTGCGGCCCGGCTACGGGCAGAAAGAGGTAGATGAGGTAATAGAAGAAGAAGGAGAGGAGGACGACGAACGCCGTGCGGCCGAAGAGGCTGCGGTTCGTAAAGAGCGGCGCCAGCACCGTAAGGGCGATGAGCGGATAATAGGAGAAGTAGCCCAGATGGAACAGCTCGCTCCACACTTTCCCAGGCAGAAGGCGGAAGAAAAGCAGGGCCGGCTGGCAGCCGAACAGGGTCTGGTCCGCCCGGGCAAAGACGTGGTCGAGATTGCCGAAGAGCTGGCAGAACTCGTACGTATCGGGATACCAATAGGCCAGGAGCGAGAGGGGATAGAGATAGCGCAGCAGGAGCGTGCCCCGGGTGGGCATCCACAGATAGATAACGCGCGTGGCCACGAGGCCGGACAAGATGAGTACGCGCCCGTACATCAGCAGGCCGGGGTCCGTCATCCGCCCCCACAGCAACAGGACCAGGAGCGCCGTGAACAGGGTGTAGGCCAGCGTGACCTTTTCCACGCCGAGCATGCCGGTGCGGCGGGGCAGGTGTTCCAGGAGATTCAAATCCATTGTTCTTTCTTGTACCAGGCAACCGTCTCGGCGACGCCGCGGGCCAAGGGGTAACGCGGCGTGTACCCGAGCTCATGGCGGGCGGGCCTGATGTCGCACTGCCAGTTGCGTTGTTTCATGATGCGGTATTTGTCCATGTTGAGCGTGGCCGTACGCCCCGTGAGCCCGGCCCAGCCGCCGACGACAGCGCACACGGCGCGCAGCAGCCAGAGCGGCGCCTTGATGTGAAGCACCCGACGGACGCCGATGGCGCGGCTAAGGAGGTCGGAAAAGTCCCTTGAGCGATAGGCCGCGCCGTCAGTCAGGAAATAAGCGCGCCCGCTTTCTCCGCGCTCCAGGGCCAGGAAGGCGGCCTCGACCAAGTCGGCCACGTAGATGAACGTCAGGGTCTGCGGCCGCCAGCCTACGGAGAAGTCCACGTGGCGGGCAATGCTTTTGGCCATCAGATAGTAGTCGCGTTCGCGAGGACCGTAGACGCCCGTCGGGCGCAGCACGACGTAGTCCGGCGCCTGGTCGAGCAGGGCCAGGCCCCGCTCCGCCTCGAGCTTGCTCCTGCCGTAGGCCGTGTCGGGCCGGGGCTCGTCGGCCTCGCCGATAAGGCCGCCGTCGGCCTCGTGTATCGGGCCGCACACGCTGAGCGAGCTGATGAAGACAAAGCGGCCGCGCAGGGCTCCGGTCGCTACGAGCAGGCGGGCCAGGCGTAGGGTCCCCTCCGTGTTGGTGCGGAAGAAGTCGGCCTCGCAGCGGCACTTTGTCGCGCCGGCGGCATGGACGACGTAGTCCCACGCGCCGTGTTGCGCCCGATGCTGCTCCAGCTGGGCGCGCAGCCGGTCGTCGTCGCTCAGGTCTAACTCGACGAAGCGAATGCGCGGGTCGGTGAGGTAGCGGCGGCTACTCGTCGGCCGCACGGCCGCCCAGGCCGTGGCGCCTTCGGCCAGCGCACGCTCCACGAGGTGACTGCCGATGAAGCCGCTGGCTCCCGTAATGAGTATTTGCTTATTTTGCAGTTGCATGAAGTCTGGCTTTCAGGGATGAAGGCTTACAGGTCGATGTGCTCCACCTCTACCGGTTCGTGCATGAACAGGGCGGCGCTCTCGCGGAACTTTTCCGCGCTCTCCGTCGTCAGGTAGTGGCAGTGCCCGCCCGTGGTCAGGCGCACGGCCATCTCGGGGTGACGCTGCAGGTAGTCGCCCAGGCTGGCCGCCACGTATTCGCCCTGCGGCACGATGCGCACCCCGGGCGGCGTGTACTTGACTATCTTGTTCATGAGCAACGGGTAGTGCGTACAACCCAAGACCAACGTGTCAATCTCAGGGTCCAGGCGCAGAATGCCCTCGATGCGCTTGCGGACGAAATAGTCCGCGCCGGGCGAGTCGAACTCGTAGTTCTCCACGAGCGGCACCCACATGGGACAGGCCTGGCCCGTGACGACAATGTCAGGGGCTATCTTGTGCAGTTCCAAGGTGTAGGAGCCCGAGTTGATAGTCCCGGCCGTCGCCAGAATACCCACGTGGCGCGACTTCGTCAGCTTGCTGACCACTTCCACGGTCGGGCGGATGACGCCCAGTACGCGGCGGTTGCCGCCCAGCCGCTCCAGGTCGCGCTGCTGTATGGTGCGCAGGGCCTTGGCCGAGGCCGTGTTGCAGGCCAGTATGACCAGCGGACAGCCCCGCCGGAAGAGGGCCTCGACGGCCTCGAGCGTGTAGCGGTAGATTACTTCAAAGGAGTGGGTGCCATAGGGCGCGCGGGCGTTGTCGCCGAGGTAGAGATAGTCGAACTGGGGCAGGAGCTGGCGAATCTGTCGCAGGATGGTCAGGCCGCCGTAACCGGAATCGAAGATGCCCACCGGGCCGCGACTCCGCGTATCGGCCGGCGCCGCAGCCGGCACTTCGGATGGAGAAATGTTCATGGAGAAGTCTGCTTTATAGCGATAGGCGCTTGGGGCCTTCCGCTCAGGGTTGCGGGTATAGTTTCTGCCAGACGTAGCGCGTGATGTCTTCCGTCTGGGCCGGTCGCAGGAAGAGGCAGGTGCGTTCGTCGAGGTTCACCACCAGGTCGTAGCCGCGCTCCGTGCCGACGGCTTCGATGGCCGCGTCGAGCTTGCTCCGCACGGGTGCTTCTATTTCGGCGGCGGCCTCTACGAGCAGGCTGTCGGCCTCGCGCCGGAAGGCCAGGCCCTTTTCCAACTCGTCCTGCAAGTCGCGCTGCCGCTTCAGCAAGATGTTCTGCGGGAAGTCCTTCTGTCCCTGCAGGAACTCGGCAAACATTCGTTTGAACGACATCTCGTTGTAGTTCGCCTCGAGTACGAACTTCTCGCGCAGTTGCTTGATTTGTGCCTGCGCCTCGGCATATTCGGGCATGGCGTGCAGCACGGAGTCGTAACGCAGACAGCCGTAGCGGGCCTGCGCCTGGACCGCGAGCGGCGCAAGACAGGCCGCCACCACCCAGCAAAGGTGGAAAAAGAATTGCTTCATGGATTCGGTAATCGTACAAAGGTCGGAATAGGTACGGTTGCAAATGTACTACATTTTTTCAATACTGCAAAAAAACCTTTTACCGTTTCGCCGGCCGCGACGCCGCGACGCGTGCCGGCGGGCCCTATTTCCGCGCCGCCGGGGCGGTGCATTCCACCGAAATGTCGTACATTTGCTCCGCGTGGGTCCGGGCCGGTGTCGGCGCCCCCGTTTCCCCGCGCTACACCTATAATATATATGTATCCCATGAAACGCCTCCTTTCCCTTCTGCTTGTCCTCGTGGCCTGCTGCGCCGCGGGCCGGCTCAGCGCCGCCGTGCCCCAGTTCTCTACCGCCGGTTTCTACGCCCTACCCGGTACGGGCCGCACGGCCTACAATATGAATCCCGACTGGCGCTTCTACAAGGGCTCGGCGCCGGGCGCCGAGCAGCCCGGCTTCGACGACGGCGACTGGGCCCGCGTTGCCTTGCCGGACGGCATCGAACTTCTCCCGACCGAAGCCAGCGGCGGCCTGAACTACCAGGGCGAGGTGTGGTATCGCAAGCGCTTCGTCGCCGAGCCCGAGTGGCAGGGCAAGCAGATATTCCTGCACTTCGAGGCCATCATGGGCCGCTCCGAGGTGTGGCTCAACGGGCACCGCGTGGCGGCCCACACAGGCGGCTACCTGCCGGTCATAGCCGACCTGACGCCCTACCTTAAGCCGGGAGAGGAAAACGTTATCGCCGTCCGGGCCGACAACTCGGACGACCCGTCCTACCCGCCGGGAAAGCCGCAGGCCGACCTGGACTTCACCTACTGCGGCGGCATCTACCGCGACTGCTGGCTATTGGTACACAACCGCGTCTACATCACCGACCCCAACTACGAGTCGGTCGAGGCAGGGGGCGGCCTCTTCGTGGCCTACGACGACGTCTCCGAGCGCTCGGCCCGCATCCTGCTCTCCGCCCACGTACGCAACGCCTCCGGCCGCTCCTTCTCCGGGCAAGTCGTCTACGAGCTGTGCGACGCGGCGGGCCGCCCGCTCCAGTCGGTCAAAGGCCGGCTGAGCGTGGGCCAAGGCAAGGCGCGCACGGTAAGGCAGGAAATGACGGTCAAGTCGCCGCGGCTCTGGTCGCCGGACAGTCCCTACCTCTACCGCCTGCAGGTGCGCGTCATGGACCAGGAGGGACACACCGTCGACGGCTACACGCGCCGCATCGGCATCCGCAGCTTCGAGTTCCGCGGCCAGGAGGGCTTCTGGCTCAACGGCAAGCCCTTCGACGAGCCCCTCATCGGCGCCAACCGCCACCAGGACTTCGCCGTGCTGGGCAACGCCCTGCCCAACAGCCTCCACTGGCGCGACGCCAAGAAACTGCGCGACGCCGGCCTCCGCGTCATCCGCAACGCACACTACCCGCAGGACCCGGCCTTCATGGACGCCTGCGACGAACTGGGCCTGTTGGTCATCGTCAACACCCCAGGCTGGCAGTTCTGGAACAATGCGCCCGAATTTGCGGAGCACGTTTACAGCGACATCCGCAATATGGTGCGCCGCGACCGCAACCATCCCAGCGTCTGGCTCTGGGAGCCCATTCTCAACGAGACCGGTTACCCGGACGACTTCGCCCGCAAGGCTGTCGACATCGTCCGTAGCGAATACCCCTACCCCTCTTGCTACATGGCCTGCGACGCCGCCACGCGCAGCAGCAGCTATTTCCCCGTGCGCTACGCCCATCCCTACACCGGCGGCGACGGTTTCACGGCCATTCCGCCCATGGAGCCGGACGCCTGCTACTTCACCCGCGAGTGGGGCGACAATGTGGACAACTGGTCGGCCCACAACTCGCCGAGCCGGGCCAGTCGCGCCTGGGGCGAGGTGCCCATGCTGGTGCAGGCCAAAGGCTACGCGCGGCCCGACTACCAGTACACGTGCTACGACGCCCTGTGGCGGATGCCGCGGCAACACGTGGGCGGCTGCCTCTGGCACGCCTTCGACCACCAGCGCGGCTATCACCCCGACCCGTTCTACGGCGGCCTGATGGACGCCTTCCGCCAGCCGAAGCTGTCCTACGAGATGTTTCGCGCACAGCGCCCGCCGCGCACCAACAGCCAACTCCCGGCCGAGACGGGGCCTATGGTCTTCATCGCCAACGCCATGACGCCCTTCTCACCGGCCGACGTCACCGTTTACAGCAACTGCGACGAGGTGCGCCTCACCTGTGGCGAAGGCGGCCCCACCTACGTCTACCACCGCCCGGCCGATTCGGCGGGCATGCCCTCACCGGTCATCGTCTTCCCGAATGCCTTCAACGTGATGCAGGACAAGCAGCGCTGCCGTTCGGGCCAGGCCGCGGGCTCCTACCTCCTGGCCGAGGGCCTCATGGACGGGAAGGTGGTGGCCACGCACAAGGTGAGCCCCGCCCGGCGCCCCACGCGCCTGCTGCTCTGGGCGGACGACGAGGACGTGGCCCTGCGGGCCGACGGCTCGGACGTAGTGACCCTCGTGGCGGCCGTAGCGGACGAGAACGGGAACATCAAGCGGCTGAACAACTCCATGGTCCGCTTTGAAGTGTCGGGCGAGGGCCAGCTCGTGGCCAACGCGGAGACGTTCACCAACCCGCGGGCGGTGCAATGGGGCACGGCGCCGGTGCTGCTGCGCGCCACCACGCGCCCCGGCCGCATCGTGGTGCGGGCCAGCATCGTCGGCGAGGGCGTCCGGCGCCCGGCCTCGGCCGAACTGGTCCTGCAAAGCCAGCCGGCCATCGTCCCGCTCATTCCGGGGCGCTAAGTGCGGCGCGCATCGGCCACCTTGGCCGGCGGACCGCCCCTTGAACCGGCAGAAACGAGCCTTAGCCCCGTAAAAACTGGGCTAAGGCTCGTTTTTACGGGGCTAAGGCCCGTGTTCGCGCCGCGTAACGGCGGCAGCCGCTCCGCCTGTGCGCCCCGCAGGCGGCATACGGCCCGGCCGGCGGGAAATGGCGGGACGCTCCCCTCCCCTGCCGCGACGGCCTCGCCGCCCCGGGCCGGCACCACAGCTCCCGGCCGCCCGGCCGCCGCGGACCATACGCGCAGCGCCTGCAACCCTCCGGCCGCAGGCGCTGCGTGCGTTTCCGTCCCGGGAGAGCGGCTCCCGCGGGCGAATCATGCTTTGGGCTTGTGCCCCACGTGAATCACCATCAGCTCGGACCAGTCCGTCGTGTAGCGGGGCGAGCGGTATTCGCGCCGGGCCACGTCCTCCACCCGGCCCGCCGAGGCCACGCGCAAGGCGTCGCGGCCGTTTTTCTGGCGCACGCGGTCGATGGCGGCGAGCAAGCGTTCCTGCCGCTGGCGGTCTACGCCGTCGAAGAGGTGGCCCTGCACGCCGTCGCTCTCTATGGCGCCCAGCGTGACGCCGGCTTTTTTGTAGCCGTAGCCGGGCCGGTAGATGCGCTCCAGGCAGCGGACGGCGGCGGCGACCAACTCGCGCAGGTCGCTCGTGGCCACGTCGAGCGTCTCGCTCGCGGCGTTGGCGTACTGCGGCAAGTCGGGACGGAAACGGTCCGTACGGATGTAGGTGGTGACGAGCCTGGCCGCGCCGCCGTTGCGCCTCAGGCGGTCGGCACAGTGGTCGGCAAAGTCGGCCACCATTGCCCGCAAGTCTTCGTAGTCCGTAAGGGGCGACTTGAAGGAACGGGACGACGTGACACTCTTACGGGCCGTGCTCGGCTCGAGCCCGATGACGGAGCGTCCCCACAACTCGTGCCACATGTTGAGCCCGGGCAAGGCGAGCACGCGCCTCACGCGCTGGGGCCGCCACTGGGTGAGGTCCCAAGCCGTCTGCACGCCCTGGGCGCGGAGCGTCTCCACGTGGCGCCGCCCCACGCCCCAGACGTCGCCGATGTCTGTGAGCCGAAGCGCCTTGACACGCTTCGCGTCCGTGTCGATAAGGCAGCAGCCGCGGTAGCCCGGGTAACGCTTGGCGAAGCGGCTCGCCACCTTGGCCAACGTTTTCGTAGGCGCCAGGCCCACACTGACCGGGATGCCCGTCCAGCGTTGCACGGTGGCGGCCAACTGGCGCCCGAGTTCCTCGGGGGCGGCGATGCCGTCGAGGTCCAGGAAGCACTCGTCGACGCTGTACACCTCGATGCGCGGCACGAAGCGGCGGATGACGGACATGACGCGGCGCGACATGTCGCCGTAGAGGGCCATGTTGCCCGACCGGACCTGGAGCTTCCCCTCCTCGACCAGCCGGCGCAGGCGGAAGAAGGGGACGCCGCGGCGTATGCCGATGGCCTTGGCCTCGTTGCTGCACGCCACGACGCAGCCGTCGTTGTTCGACAGGACAACGACCGGGCAGTCGAGCAAGCGGGGGTCGAAGACACGCTCACAGCTCACGAAAAAATTATTACAGTCCACCAGTCCGAACATCGCGGCTCCCTTTCCGCGCCGACCGGGTCAGCACACCTTGTGAATAACGTAGGTGACGATGCCCCAGACATCGAAGCGCTCACTGGCGTCGATGCGCATGGGGCGATAGGCCGGGTTGGCGGGAATCAGCATGACGTGGTCGGGGTGAAACTCGACGAACTTCACGGTATATTCCCCGTCGACACGGCAAACGGCAATGGCACCGTCGCGCGGTTCGAGCGCGCGGTCTATCACCATGATGTCGCCATCGAAGATACCGGCCTCCTCCATCGAGTCGCCTTCCACGCGGCCGTAGAACGTGCTCTCGGGATGGGCCACCAGTTCGTGGTTCAAGTCGATAGAACGCCCGATGTAGTCCTGGGCGGGCGAGGGAAATCCGGCCCGTACCCCTTCGTCGGCAATGGGGATTTCGAGCTCGGTGCTTAGGTCTGCGTCAAATATTTTCAGGTCTTCCATGCCGCAAAGATAGTGAAAGGCGAGAGGCAAGGCAAGGGAAAAGTTCACTTTTCCTTGACTTGTCCGAGCCGCTCCCGGCTCCGCTTTTCCTCCGCCGCTTGCCGCGCAGAACGGGAGAAACGGCGGCGAGCGACAAACTTTTCGCCGCCGCAGCGGAAAAGTCTGCGGAAAAAGCCCTACCTTTGCAGGGCGTCAACGGTTGGGCGCGGTGCACGCTTTGCGCCGCCCCATGAAAAGGGAAACGGGTGAGAATCCCGTGCAGTCCCGCTGCTGTATTTCCTTCGTTAGCCCCAAACCGAAGAAAGCCACTGCCTGCCGCCACGGCAAGCGGGAAGGCGTTTGGGGAAAGGATGAGCCAGAAGACCTGCCGCGACGCCGTCCGGGCGACTTGCCTCCGAGGAGGGGCCATGCCGGGACAAGCTCCACGTATCGTTATCTCAGTCGATGAACTTCCGTATCCACACCGCCGTCCGCCGGACGGTCGCGTTGCTGTGTGTGGCGGCGGCGTGCAGCGCCGTATGCCCGCAGCCGGCCGACACGTTGCGCCGCGTGCTGGGCGAGGCGCAGGTCAGCGCTCCCCGCCTGCCGCAGGGGCTGTCCGCCGGCACGCCGCTCCAGGCCCTGGACTCCGCCGCCCTTCGCCGCAGCGGGGCGGCAGACATCGGGGCGGCGCTGCGCCGGCTGGCCGGCGTCAACCTGCGCGACTACGGCGGCGCCGGCGGACTCAAGACGGTGAGCGTCCGCGGACTGGGCGCCACCCACACGGCCGTCAGCTACGACGGGATGCCCGTAAGCGACGCCCGCGGCGGACAGGTGGACCTGGGACAGTTCTCTCTGGAACAGCTTTCGGGCATAGGGCTCAGCGTGACGGACGCTCCCGAGCTGCTCTGCCCGGTACGCGCCGTGGCCGCGGCGACCGTTCGCCTCACGTCGGCCCTGCCCGCCGCCGGCCGCGGCCTGCACGGCGAGGCGGCGCTCCGTTTCGGCGCTTTCGGCACGGCCCAGCCCTCGCTGCGCCTCGCTACGGCCGCCGGACCGCGCACCACGCTGAGCGGCCTGGCCGACTTCCGCTATGGCCGCAACGACTATCCCTTCACGCTACGCAACGGGCAGCTCGTCAGCCGCGAACGGCGCCGCAACAGCCGCATGCAGGCCTGGACGGGCGAAGTCAACGTGCACCACACGACGCGCGGCGGCGGGACGCTCACGGGCAAGGCCTACTACTACGACTCCCACCGCCGGCTGCCGGGACAAGTGACGCTCTACACCGACGAAGGCGACGAGCGGCTGCGCGAACGGACGGCCTTCGGGCAGGCCCTGTGGCAACAGCGCTTCGGAGCGTTCCGGCTCATGGCGGGCGGCAAGTTCAACTGGCAGCAAAGCAACTACGCCGACGTGGATGCCCAATACCCGGACGGCGCCCTACGCCAGCACTACTGGCAACGGGAATGGTACGCCACGGCCGGGGCCGCCTGGCAACGCGGCCCGTGGGGCGCGGCTTACGCCCTGGACCTCGTCCACAACGGGCTAAACAGCAACCAGACGGCGGAAAGCCACGCGGCCCGCCTCGGTGTGCTGCAAAGCCTCTCGCTACGCTTCGCCACGCCGCGCCTGCTGGCCACGGCCCGCCTCACAGGCCACGTCTACCGCAACCACAGGGACGGGGGCGCCGCGGCCCGTGACGCGCAGCGCCTCTCGCCGGTGGCGTCGGTAGCGTGGCTGGCCCTGAGGCGCCACGGCCGGGGCCGGTCGGAGCTCCGCCTCTACCTGCGGGCGTCGGGCGAGGAGCACTTCCGCGTCCCCACGTTCACGGAGTCCTATTATTACCATCTCGGCTCGCAGGACCTGCGGCCCGAGGTGGCGCGCAGGGGCGGCGTGGGCCTGACCTTTGTCCGCGACGGCGGCCCGCAGTCGTGGCTGCCCCTGCTCGTCATCACGGCCGACGGCTACGGCGGGAAGGTGCGCGACCGCATAACGAGCATTCCCTACAACCTGTTCGTCTGGCGCACGGTCAACTTCGGGAAGGTGCGCACCGGCGGCCTCGACGCGACGCTCCAGGCCCGCTTCCGCCCGGCGCAGGGCCACCTGCTGGTCCTCCAGGGCAACTACTCGCTGCAACGGGCCGCCGACCTCTCGGACCCGTCGAGCCGCAGCTACGGCCTGCAACCGGCCTACATGCCCCGCCACACGGGGGCCGCGAGCCTGGCCTACGAGTCGCCCTGGCTGGGCGCCGTCGTCTCCGTCGCCGGGGCGTCCGAACGGTGGAGCACGCACGAGCACACGGCCGGCACGCGCCTGCCGGGCTATGCCGAGGCGGGGCTGGGCCTCTACCGCTCGTTCCGGCTGGGCCCGGGGCGCCTCGACGTGCGCGCCGACCTGGTCAACGCCTTCGACGCGCAGTATGAAGTGGTCCGCCGCTACCCCATGCCGGGCCGCAGCTGGCGCCTCTCCCTCCGGTTCCGGTGGTGAGCCGGACGGGCCTGTTTCCTACGATACGTTTCACCCTAACTATCATCCCTAACCTATGAACATCTTGAAGTATTCCGACTGCGCCTGGCTCCTGCTGCTGGGTCTGGCCTCCTGTTCCGATGACGAGCCCGCAACGCCCGTCATCGAGCCGCCCGTGGGCACGCCGTCGACGACGGCTTACGTGCTGAACCAGGGCAGTTTCTACAGCGGCATCGACGGGACCCTGGACCGCATCGACTTGCTGGACGACACCTACACCAGTAGCATTTTCGCCGCCGTCAACGGCCAGAGCCTGGGCGACTCGCCGCAGGACGGCGTGGCCTATGGTTCGCGCCTCTACATCGCCATGTACAGCTCCAACCTGGTATGGGTGGTGGACCGCCAGACGGCCCGCATCGTCCGGCAAATACAGACGAACGAGCCGGAAGGCATCTGCGCGGCCGGGGGCTGCGTCTACGTGTCGAACAACGACGGCTACGTGACGCGCATCGACACGCTCTCGCTCGACGTCACGGGCCACTTGGCCGTGGGCCCCAACCCGGCGCACCTCACCGCCTCGGGCGGCTACCTCTACGTATCCATCTCCGACGGCTATAACTCGGCGGGCGGCTATGCCAACGGCTTCCGCGTGGCCAAGCTACGCATCGCCGACGGCGCGTTCGAGGCGGTGAAGGACATCCCCGTGGGCATGAACCCGGGCCCTATCCGGGCCGACAGCGGGGGTAACGTCTTCGTGGTCTGCCGCGGGGACTATGGCGCCACGAAGCCGCTGATTCAGAAGATCACGCCGGACGATGCCGTCGCGGACTTTGCCCCGGGCTCGAACATCGCCGTCTGGAACACGACGCTCTATGCCGTCTACAACTACACGGACTGGACGACGTCGCCGGCCCAGAGCACGGTGACCTACACCGCTTACCGCACGACCGACGGTACGGTCCTCGACGCCGACCTGCTTCCGGCCGACCACTTGCCGGCGTCGCCCATCGACATCGACGTGCATCCGGGCAACGGCGACATCTACATCGGCACGCAGCCCTCGGCCTACGACTACACGGCGCCGGGCTACGTCTACCGCTACACCAGCACGGGCCAGTACGTCTGCCGCTACAACGCGGGCGTCTATCCCTGCGCCGTCATCTTCTCGTGACGGCGGCGCGGCCCCTGCCGCCACAGGGCGCGGCCCCTTTCCCGACGGGGGAAGGCGCCGCGCCCTTTTTCCGTCGCGCGGGGCACGGCGCACGCCGACAGTCGCGCCAGACACGGGCCTTAGCCCAGTTTTTACGGGGATAGGGGAAATTTTTACGGGGCTAAGGCCCGTAGCTTCCGAAAAAAACCGTAAATTTATCCCCGTATTCATTCATCTCCCTACATTTATTGGCTTATGAAAACACTCTACAAACTATTCTTCACGCTGGGACTGGCTGCCGCGTCCCTTACGCCGCCGGCCGAGGCCCAGACGATGATTCCGAAGCCGATGCGTTACTCGGCCGGCGAGGGTACGTTTACCTTCACGCCGGAAACGCGGGTGGCCTGCGAGGCCTTGCCGGACAGCCTGAAAGTCGAGGCCGAGCGCTTCATCACTGCCTTCAACACGGCCTCGGGCCTGGGCATCCAGTCCACGGCCGACGCCGACGCGGCCGTGGTCTGCGAAGTGCTGGACGGCGACCAGTTGGGCGCCGAAGGCTATCAGCTCGACGTGACGCCGGACCGCATCACGGTGCAGGCCCGAACGGCGGCCGGATTCTTCTACGCCTTCCAGTCGCTCAAGATGCTATTGCCGGACAACGTAATGGCGGAGAAGGCCGACCCGGACGTCACGACGTACAGCGTGGGCGCCGGCACGGTGATAGACCGCCCGCGCTTCGGCTATCGCGGCTTCATGCTCGACTGCTCGCGCCACTTCTGGACGGTGGACCAACTCAAGCGCATGCTCGACGTCATGGCCTACTACAAAATGAACCGCTTCCACTGGCACCTGACCGACGACCAGGGCTGGCGATTCGAGATGCCGAAATACCCGCGCCTTACGACCGTCGGGGCTACGCGCCAAGGCTCTTACGACGTGGATATGGAGTACGGGCGCTACTACGTAGCCGACCAGTACGGCCCCTACTTCTACACCGTGGCGGACATGAAGGAAATCGTAGCCTATGCGGCCGAGCGCCACATCGAAGTTATCCCCGAAATAGAGATGCCGGGCCACATGACAGCGGCCATGACCGCCTATCCCGAGTTCTCGTGCTCGCCCTACGGCTCCCACCGCGTGTGGAACGACGGCGGCGTCTCGTCCGACGTGCTCAACATCGCCAACCCGCAGGCCATACAGTTCTGCAAAGACATCCTGGACGAGCTGACCGAAATCTTCCCCTCGTCCTACATTCACATAGGGGGCGACGAATGTCCCTCTACCGCCTGGGAGACGAACGCAGAGTGCCAGGCCCTCTACAACGAGCTCGGACTGACGAGCTTCAGGGCCCTGCAGAGCCACTTTACGCACGAGCTGGCCCAGTATATGGCCAGCAAGGAGGACCCTAAGGACCGGCGCCGCCTCATCGCCTGGAACGAGAGCGTCACCGCGGCCGGGTCGGACACGGAACTACTGCGCGGCGATGACCTGACTATCATGTGCTGGGTGGGGGCAGACAACGCCTCGAGCGTAGCACAGAACCTGGACATGGCCACTATCCTCACGCCGCAGCCGCAGTATTACATCAACCGCAAGCAGAGCAGCGAGCCCGACGAAGTCTATAACGCGGGCAGCGGCACGGACTGCACGCTCGAGATTGTCTATAACCACAGCCCGCAGGTAAGGGCCAAGACGCTCGGCATCCAGGGCACGTTCTGGTGCGAGCACGTCTCTACCCCCAAGGGCTTGGAGTATCAGGCCCTGCCCAGGCTCATCGCCCTGGCCGAATCGGCCTGGACGCCGTCCTCCAGGAAGAACTTTGACGACTTCGTGGAACGCCTGCGCGCCGATACGGCCCTGCTCAACTACGGCGGTTACACTTACGCCACGCACTACATCGTGGACGAGGAAGCTACGGAAAAGGTGATGCCCAAGGCGGGCGCTAACTACCGCCTCGTGACCCGTGCCACGGACGGCAGGTCCGGCCGCTGCGTCCAGCTGGTGCGCGACGGCGCCACCATTGACGGCGCCAGCGCGGCCCAGGCCGGCAAGCTCTGGAGCAATACGCCCGTCGCCGACGCTACCGATCCGGACTACGCCTACCAGATGTGGCAGTTCGTCGAGGACCCCGAGCGGCCGGGCTACTATGCCATGGTCTGCCAGGGCGCACCCGACGGCTCCGTCAACCCGCAGACGGGCACCTCGACCGCCGACCGCTGGAGCTACGACTACTCCACGCGCCACTACAGCTTCCTCCTGGGCGAGAACGGCTATTACGGCGCCGACGGCACCCGTTACTACTACTCCATCCGCAGTGAGGCGCACAACGGTTACTATATGAACTCCGCCATGGCCGGTCAGCAGTGGGCCATCAACGTTTACGGTAATCCCGCGGACGGTAACGGCGGCCTCTTCACCTTTGTCCCCGAGCACGAGGAAGAAGAGACGGGGCCCACGGAAAGCATCGCTGACGGACACACCTACCGCATCGAGACGACGGCCGCCAACCTGGAGGGCCTGCGCTGGGCCGACAACGGCGGGACCGCCTTGGGCTACGCCCGCCAACCGTGGTGCGACGACGCCTGGACCGTCACGGCATCGGCCTCCACAGACGGCGTGCAGACCATCACACTGACCAACGCCACGACAGGACGCTCCGTCAGCTCGACCGACGCGCCCGTTCGTCTGGGCGATACGCCCGCACAGCTCGTCCTGACGTACGACACCGACGAGCAGAGTTTCACCGTGGCGGACCAGAGCCAGCGCCTCTTCATCCCCGTGGGCGAGGGCTACGCGGTCAATCCCGGCACCTTCACGCCCACGGCGGGCGCCCTCGTTCCCCAGGGCTCGCACTGGCGCTTCGTCGAGGTGGTTCGCGCCACCTACCGGGCCGTCGACACGGAGGGTAACTCGCTCGGCACGTTCACGCAGAGCGTAGAGCTGGGCTCCAGCTACGTGCCCCAGCCGCCAGTCATCGACCGCTTCACCTGCGTCACGGACCTGTCCACCCTTACCGGAAGCGACAACGTCACTACGGACCTGACCTACGACGTGACTTACCGCCGCACGGCCTACGCGGCCACGGTGGAGGCCGTAGACCGCAGCGGCAACCTCATCAGCCGCAGCGTGACGACCGCTACGCCCGAGGAGGCCCAGGCCTTCAGCTGGGTGGTGCCCGAACTGCCCTACTACACCTTTGCCGAGGCCAGCGCGGACCGCTCACTGGTCCTGACGGGCGACACGCTTATCACCGTCACTTACGACACGGAGGCCTATCCCTCGTACGCCGAGCGCCTGGAGCCGGTCGCTACGCTGGAGCCCGGCAACTACTATCTCATCTACAACAACACAACGGCCACCAACCGCAACGGCTATCTGGCTTTCGACTTGCTGACGAACCAGGTCGTGACGAACTATACGGTGGAAGGCACGCCGGCTTACGTCTGGAAGTTCGTCGAGGACAGCCGCGGCTATCAGTTGCAGGCGGCCAACGGCCTCTATATCCCGATGCTCAACTCCGGGGGCAACATCACGCTGAGCAAGTACGGCGAATCGTTTGAATTTGAATACGACGGAGCGGACTGGACCGTCCGCGGCGTGCGCAACGGCCTCTACCTCAACGGCAACCAGGGCGCGCTGACGGGCTACGGCGAGCCGCACCCCTACCGCATCTACAAATTCCGCACCGAGCCCTACTTCGCCATCCGCTACACCTGCGTGACGGAGGACGGCACCAACGTGGGACTGGGCGCTTACACGTTTTTCGTCCGGGCAGGCCAGCCCTACACGCTCACTTGCCCCGTGTCCGCGCCCTACGGTTATCCTTACGTGAAGTGTAGCGCCACGGAGACGAGCGGTACGATGACGGGCTCGCTCGACGTGACCTACACATTCTGCAAGAATGCCATCGACGCTATCGATACGGTCACGACGGACGAGGCCGGCGAGGACGGCCCGTGGTACGACCTGAGCGGCCGCCGCGTGCTTCACCCGAAGAAGGGATTCTATATCCACAACGGCCAGAAAGTAATACTGAAGTAATGCGCCGCGGCGCTTTCTCCGCCTGCGCCGTCCGGCCATTTCTCCGCCGCCCGCCGCTCCTCCGGGAGCCGGTGGGCGGTCTTCGTATCCCACTGTGCCGCGCGCCTGCCGCCGTCGGCGCGCGGACGCGGCTAATGACGGAAAGAACGGAGCTAAGGCCAGTTTTTACGGGAATAGGCCCAGTTTTTACGGGGCTAAGGCCCGTGGCGAGAGGGACAGGGAGCGGGCGCGGCAGGACCGGCCGCCGCGCGACGCGAAGGGGCAAAAAAAGGCGCTCACTTTTCCCGGAAGAAACTGCGCCGCCTCAACGAAAAAACTTAACTTTGCCGATTAACAGCCGGCCAGTCGGCCGGCCTCAAGACTTAGCTTATGAACATCATCCATACCGCCGACTGGCACCTGGGCAACACGTTCCACAACTACAGCCGCCTCGAGGAGCACCGCCACTTCCTGGAGTGGCTGCTGGACACGTTGCGCACGCGCCAGCCCGACGCCCTGCTCATCACGGGCGACGTTTTCGACTCGGCCAACCCGTCGGCCGCGGCCGAACGCCTTTACTACGATTTTCTGGTCCGCGCCACGCAGGCCGTCCCCGGCTTGCAGGTGGTCGTCACCGCAGGCAACCACGACTCGGCCAGCCGTCTGGAGACGACGAGCGAACTGCTCCGGCCGCTCAACATATACGTGCGCGGCGTGGTTCGTCGCGACGAAGCGAGCGACACACCGGACTTCGACAACCTGCTGCTTCCGCTGAGCTCGCGGCAGGGGCCCGAGGCGCAGGTGGTCTGTTTCGCCCTGCCCTTCCTGCGGCCGTCGGACTACCCCTCGGGGCTCTCGGCGCAGGAGGGCATAGCCTGGTACCTGGACCACCTGACGCGGCGGCTGCGCAAAAGCGACTTCCGCGGCCTGCCCGTGGTCGTGGCGGCCCACTTCTACGCCGCGGGGGCCGAAATCTGCGCCGGGGAGCACAGCGAACGCCTTGTCGTGGGCGGGCAGGACTGCGTCGACGTGGCGGCCGTAGACTGCGGCGCGGCCTACGTGGCCCTGGGCCACCTGCACCAGGCGCAGCGCGTAGGCGACAAGCGCCACGCCGTCTACTACGCCGGGAGCGCGCTGCCCATGTCGTTCTCGGAGAAAGGCTACCACCACGGCGTGACACAGGTCGGCATCGACGCCGCCGGGCACGTCGAGGTGAGCCGCATCGAATACACGCCGCAGCGCCGCCTCGTCTCCATCCCGCAGCGGGGCGCGGCCTCGCCGGGCGAGGTCCTGGAGGCCTGCGCCGCCCTGCCGCTCCGCTCGGCCGAGCCCGACGACTCGACGTGGCCCTACCTGGAGATACGCGTCGAGGAACGCCAGCCCGAGCCCGCCCTCCTCAACGAGGTGACGCAGCTCCTGGCCGACCGCGCCGTCCGCCTGTGCCGCATGGTGCGCGAAACGCCCGCGGCCCCCGACGCCGACGCCGCGGCCGCAGTCCCCGAGTCGCTCCGCACGCTCGAACCCATCGACGTGGCCCGCCGCGTATTCGAGCACAAATACCACGACGCCATGCCCGACGAACTGGCAACGCGCTTTGAACGCGCCGCCCGCGAAGCGATGACGACAGAGTAGGACGCAGGCCCTGCCCCTATCCCCCTAAACCGTACGACAATGAAAATCGACAAGATAACTATCTGCAACCTCACTTCGCTCGAGGGCGAACAAATCATCGACTTCACCAAGGAGCCGCTGCGTTCGGCCGGCCTCTTCGCCATTACGGGCGACACGGGCGCCGGTAAGTCCACCATCCTCGACGCCGTTTGCCTGGCGCTCTACAACCATGCGCCGCGCCTCGACAACGTGGAGCGCCTCCAGGGCGACAGCTGGAAGAAGAACGAGGACCGGGCGCAGGCCATCCAGGCCAACGACGTGCGCAACATCCTGCGGCGCGGCTGCCGCGAGGGCTACTGTCGTGTGGAATTTACAGCCACCGACGGCGCCCGCTACGAGGCGAGCTGGGGCCTGCGCCTCAAGCGCACCGGAACGTACGACAGCGTGGTGCGCTCGCTCCGCCAGCTCTCGCCACGGCGCGAGACGGTGCCGGAGAAGGAAGTAGCCGCGCGCATTCCCGAAATCATCGGCTTGGACTACACCCAGTTCACGCGCACCGTCATGCTGGCCCAGAACAGCTTTGCCAACTTCCTGCGGGCGCGGCGCGACGAGAAGTCGGCCCTGCTCGAGAAGCTCACCGGAACGGAAATATACGGGCGCATCTCGCAAAAGATTCACGAGCTGACGGACCAGGCGCGCCGCTCGGTGGAGGACTTGGAGAACGTCATCACAGGCATCCTGCACGACCGGCTCCAGCCCGACGAACTGGCGGAACTCAACGAGAAGCGCACGCTGCTGTCGGCCTCGGCCGAGTCGGCGGCGCGCAAGGGGCAGCTCGTGGCCCGGCAGCTGAAGTGGTACGACGACTTCGACGCGGCCGCCGCCCTGGTGAAGGAGCGCGAGGCCGAGGACGCCGCCGCCCACCGGCAGTACGTCGGCCTCCGCAGCGAGGAGCTGCTCCTCAACCGCTACGACTCGCTGCTCCCGGTCCAGTCGCTCTACCAACAGATTGTCCTGCGACGCAACGACATCGAGGAGGCCAAGCGCCAGGAGGACGCCGCCGCCCAACAGATTGCGGCCGAAGAGAAGCAGCTGCAACAGACCGCCGCACAGCTCGACACGGCCCGCGAACGGGTGAACGACGCCGAGCGGCAGATGGCGCAGCGCCGGCCCGTCATCAGCCACGGACACGCCCTGACGGGCCAGATAACGGAAATAGAGGCGCAGCTCCACAAAGCGGAGGAACAGGTGGCCCACTCGGCCCGCTCGCTCGAGGAACACTCCTCGCGCCTGGCCGCCAAGCGCGAGCAGACGGCCCGCACGCTCCAGGAACTCGAGCAACACCAACTCCACCAGCAGGCCCTGTCGGTCCACCGCCTGATGTTCGACAAGTTCGACCTGGTCAAGGACAAGCTCACCGTCCTCACCACCGAGACGCACCGCAACGAGGAGCTGCACAAGCGGTACGTAGACCTGCAGAAAAAGCAATCGGACCTCTCGGCCACGTCCGAGTCGCTCGAGAAGAAGCAACAGGCCGACCAGGCCCGCATGGCGGCCCTGAAGAGCGAGCTCCTCATCCACCGCCAGACCAACCAGGGACACGACAGCGTGGAACTCCAGCAGCGGTTTGCCGACAACCGCAACCGCCTGCTGGGCCTGGAACGCGCGCAAGCCCTCTGGCGCCGCATTTCCCTGGGCTACGAGGCCATTGAGGACAAACAGGCCGAGCTAAAACGCCACGAGCTGGAGCAGGAACAGACCCGCAAGGACCTGGAGCGCGCCGGCACGGAGCTGAAAGTGAGCGAGGAGACGTACAACCGCCTCAACGTGGCCCTCACGCTGAGCCAGAGCGAGAACATCGTCCAACTGCGCAAGCAGCTCAAGGAGGGCACGGCCTGTCCCGTCTGCGGCGCCACGCACCACCCCTACCACACGGAGACGGAACGCGAACTGGGCGAGCTGCTCACCAACCTGGGCAAGGAGTTCAAGGAAATCTCCGACGAGCTTGCCGGCCGCCGCGAACGCTTCGCCGCCCTGCAACAGCAGTTGGCGGCCGGCGAGGCCCGGCTGCGCGCCGAGCGCCAGAACCTGGACGAACAGGAGGAGCGCCAGCGCGCCGACGTGGAGGAGTGGCAGGCCTGTGCGGACCTCGACCCTTCCTTTAAGGACTGCTCCGCTTCCGTCAACCGCGACGCCCGCCGCCTTATGATAGGGCTGCTCACGGATAATACGAAGCGCGCCGTCGAAGAGGCCCGCACCGACCTGGAAACGTTCAACTACCACCAGCAACACATCAACCGGCTCAACGAAGCCATCAGCGCGCTCGACACCCAAATGGCCGACGACCACACCTACCTGGACAGCCTCCGCACGCAGTTCCAGATAGCCTCGGCCTCGGCCGCCGACACCGAGCAGGCCATGCAGCTCTCCGACCGCTCGTGCGGCGAGCTCTACACTGACTTGGACGAGATGGTGACCCTGTCGGGCTGGTTCAGCGAATGGAAGAACAGCCCCGACAACTTCCGCCTGCGGCTCTCGGCCCTCTACCGCGACTGGCAGCAAACGTGCCGCGAGCTCGAGGGATGCCAACGCAGCGAAGCCCTGCTACGCGAAGAGGTGAAAGCCGCCGAGCACAACGAAGGCGAAGCGCGCCGCGCGGCACAGCAGGCGGCCGAGACGCGCGACGTCATACTCGAGACGCTGGCCAACAAGCGGCAGGAGCTGGTCCGCCTCTTCGGCGACGGGACGCCCGAGAAGGAGGAGGAACGCCTCCAGGGCGAAATCGACAAGGCCCGCACCGCCGAGACGCAGACCCGCGCCGCCCACGAAGCGGCCGCCGGCAAGCTCAAACTGCTGCAGGGCACGCAGCGCAACCTTGCCGAGGGACGGGCCACGAAGCAACGCGAGCTGCGCGACAGGACAGAGGAAATGGACCAGTGGATACTGCGCTACAACGGCGCGCACTCGCCCGTGCAGTTCGCCGAACTGGACGCCATCTTCACCGACCGGCGCGACTGGAAGGCCCTGCGCGACCGCATCCACGGGCTCAAGGAGGCCGTCGCCCTGGCCGACAGCCGGCTCGACGCCGCCCGGCAGGCGCTGCTGAAGCTGCAGGGCGCTCCCGACCGGCCCTCGGACGAGGCCGACGAGACCCGGGAACGGCTGACCGAGACCGCCGCGAAGCTGAAGGACGAAGAAGCCCAGCTGCGCGAGCAACTGGGGCAAATCAACCTGCGCCTAAGGGCCCACGAGACGTGCGAACGGAAAGCCGCCGCCTACGACGGGCGCCTCAGCGCCGCCCGGGCGGACCGCGACGAGTGGAACCGGCTCGACCAGCTCTTCGGTAGTGCCGACGGCAAGAAGTTCCGCGAGGCGGCCCAGCACTATACGTTCCGCTACCTCGTGGACCACGCCAACTACCAGCTGCGCCAGCTCTCGCCGCGCTACGAACTGCGTGCCGTGCCCGACAGCCTGACGCTCGAAATCATCGACCGCGACATGTTCGACCAGCACCGCTACGTCTACTCCCTCTCCGGCGGCGAGACGTTCGTCGTCAGCCTGGCGCTCGCCCTGGGCCTGGCCTCGCTCTCGTCCGAAGGACTTTCCATAGGCAGCCTCTTTATCGACGAAGGCTTCGGGAACCTGGACCACGACTCGCTCGAACTCGTCATGAGCGCGCTCTCTAATCTGGAGAACACGCAGGGACGCAAGGTAGGCGTCATCAGTCACACCGACCAGATTCGCTCTCAGATCAGTCCGCAGGTACGCCTGGTCAAGCTGCCGGCGGGAGGCCGCAGCCGCATCGAGATAGGCTGAGCCCGGAGCAGGCCTGGAACACGAGAAACGGGGCTTAGGACAGGAAAAACTGTCCCTAGCCCCGTTTTTACGGGCCTTAGCCCCGTAGCGACGGGCCCTATTCCCGTAGTTACAGGAAGCGGCGGCTGAGGTAGCGCACCGGATAGCAGACGGAGAGGAAGCCGACGACGACCACCGTCACAAAGACGAGTACCACGTCGAGCAGTTGGACGCTGACGGGATAAGCGTCGACGATGAAGCTGCCCTCTTCGCCGCCCAGACTCAGGAAGCCGAACGTCTGCTGCAACCAGCAGAGCAGCAAGCCCAACAGGACGCCGCACACCGCGCCCACCACCGTGATGAGCAGGCTCTCGATGAGGAAGATGTGCGACACGGTGCGGTCCTCCATGCCCAGGCTGCGCAGCGTCAGGATGTTTTCCCGCTTGTCGATGATGAGCATGGAGACGGAGCCGATAATATTGAAGCAGGCCACGAGAGCAATGAACGTGAGAAAGGCATAGGCCATGAGTTTCTCGACCTCCATCACCTTGAACGTCTCCTGGTGCTGCTCCATACGGTTGCGCACCTCGAAGCCCGGCCCCGCGGCGGCGGCCACGCGGCGCTCCACCTCGTCGGCGTCGACCCCGTCGCGCAACTTCAGCTCCAACGATGTGACGCGCCCCTCCTGCTCGAAAAGGCGTTGGGCAAAGTCGAGCGACGTGAGCAGATAGACGTCGTCGTAACGCCGCTGGTTCACCTGGAAATAGAGATTGGTCGAAAAGATGTCCGCCACGTTGAAGCTCTCCACGGGATTAACCAGGTTGATGCGCTCCCCACGGCGCGGGGCACAAATCTGGAGCTGGCCGAAATCCACCCCCATGCGACAGGCCATGCCATAACCGGGGACGGCATAGTCCAAGCCCGCGACGCTCAGCTCCGGCAGGGCGACGGAAGCGCCCGCCGGGGTGTAGACGATGCTGTCTACGCCCGTGACGCGGCCGAAGTTCGCGTCGACGCCCTTGATAGTGACCACGAGCGGATTGCCGCGGTAGAGGATGAGCGCATTCTCTTCCAGGCAGGCCGAGGCCAGGGCCACGCCCTGCACGCCGACGGCACGCCGCAACGCCGCGTCGTCCGCGGCGACGAACTTGCCCTTGACGGGAACAATCTCCAACTGCGGGTCGAACGTGGAATAGAGGCCGCCGATGAGGTCACGGAAGCCGTTGAAGACGGACAGCACGCAGATGAGCGCCGCCGTAGCCAGCGCCACGCCGCACGCCGAGATGCCCGAAATGATATTAATGGCGCTGTGGCTCTTCTTGGAGAAGAGGTAGCGGCGCGCCAGGAAGAATGGCAGATTCATAATGCGAAAGAAAAAGGGGAGAGGGGGAGCAGCCGGGCTCAGTGTTTCAGGAGCTCGTCGATGTGGTCGATGTAGTCCAGCGAATCGTCCACGAAGAAGCGCAGCTCGGGAATGATGCGCAACTGGTGGCGCACGCGCGTGCCCAACTCATAGCGCACCTCGCGGGCGTGCTGGTTGATGCTGTCCACTACTTCCTTGGCGCGCTCCGAGGGGAACACGCTCAGGTAGGCCCGGCACACGCTCAGGTCGGGACTGATGCGCACGGTGCAGACCGAGACGAGCAGGCCATGGGTTGCCTGCGTCTGGCGCTGGAAAATATCGCTCAGCTCCTTTTGCAGGAGGCGGGCTATTTTTTGTTGACGGGTTGTTTCCATAAGAATAGTGTAAAGGGGTGATGAAATAAGGCGGGGCGGCCGCGGGCCTGCGGGCAGGCGGCCTACCTGCGGCGGATGAGCGTCAGGCCGTCGCGCAGGGGCAGGATGACCTTTTCCACGCGTTCGTCGGCCGCGACCACGTCGTTGAAATGGCGGATGCCGAGCGTCTGCGCGTCGCGGTCGTAGGCCGGGTCTACGACGTGTCCGTCCCAGAGGGTATTGTCGGCCAAGATGTAACCGCCCGGTCGCAAGTGGGCCAGGACCAGCTCGTAGTAGTCCACGTACTGCCGCTTGTTGCCGTCGATGAAGGCCATGTCGAACTGGAGCCCGGAGCCGGGCAGGAGTTGGAGCACGTCGCCGATGACGAACTCGATGCGCGCGGCGTAGGGCGAACCCTCGAGCCACGGGCGGGTGAAGTCCTCCTGCTCGTCGTTGATCTCGTACGTGCGCACCACGGTGCCCGGGGCCATAGCCGAGGCCATGCAGAGCGCCGAGTAGCCCGAATAGGTCCCGATCTCGAGCACCTCGCGCGGGGCGATGAGGCGCGTGAGCATACGCAGGATGAGCCCCTGCAAGTGCCCGGAGGCCATGCGCGGGCGCAGCAAGTGCGTGTTCGTAGCGCGGTAGAGGCGGTACAGGTAGTCGTCCTCCGGGGAAATGTGCGCCAGCACGTAGTCTTCGAGCTCGGGAGTCATGGGCTTGGGCGGGTGGCTCGGGTCAGTTGGGGAAGGTCTCCTTCCCCTCCGACTCGAAGAGATTCTTCACGATGTTCATCTCCATGAACGAGGTGCGTTGCTCCTTGCGCTGCGACCCGAGGTAGCAGATGCGGTCGTCGAGCTTGACCATGCGGTCGGAGAGGAGCTTGCGCAGGGCGGCGAGGAGGAACTCGTGTCCGTAGCTCTTCATGGGCATATAGATGGCGTAGACGCCGTAGGAGAGGGCCAGGTGGCGCACGGTGCGCGCCTTGTAGCATATGGCCAGGATGATGCACTTGCCTCGGAAGGACGACACGTAGCGGGCCGTGCGCCCCGTGTAGCTGTCCGTGATGATGGCGGCCAGGCGCATGCGCTTCGTGGCCATGACGGCTTCCTTGGCGAAGAATTCCGTCACGTCGGGGCTCTCGGAAAGGGGGATGTCCACGTCGCCGAAGAGCTCGAAGCTGTCCTTCTCGGCCTGCTGGGCTATGGTGGCCATGACACGGACCGCCTCCACGGGGTAGTCGCCGTAGGCCGTCTCGCCGCTGAGCATCAGGGCGTCGGCGTGCGAATAGACGGCGTTGGCAATGTCCGTCACCTCCGTGCGCAGGGGCCGCGGGTTGCGAATCATGCTCTGCAGCATCTGCGTGGCGACGATAACGGGCTTGTGAGCGCGGATAGCCTTGGCCACGATGCGGCGCTGGATGCCGGGGATGAGTTCCTGGCGCACTTCGATGCCCAAGTCGCCGCGCGCCACCATGACGCCGTCGGCTGCCTCGAGAATCTCGTCGATGTTGTCCACGCCCTCCTGGTTTTCTATCTTGGCTATGATGCGGATGTCGCTGCCGGCTTCGTCGAGCAGGCGGCGCACTTCGAGCACGTCCTCGCGCGAACGGACAAACGAGTGGGCTATGAAGGCGACGTCGGCCTCTATGGCAAAGGCGATGTTGGCCCGGTCGCGCTCGGTCAGGGCCGGCAGGTTGATGCGCACGCCCGGTACGTTGACGCTCTTGCGCGAACCGAGCGTGGCGTCGTTCTCTACGCGGCAGAGCAGGGCGTCGCCCTCCTTTTCCTCGACGTAAAGCCCCAGGTCGCCGTCGTCTATGAGCACATGGGCGCCGACACCGACGTCGGCCACGAAGCCGGGATAGCTCACGGCGATGCACGAGGCCGTCGTGACGCGGCCGGGCTCGCCGACGATGCGGACTATGTCGCCCTTGCGGAAGTCTATGGGCTGCTCGCAGCGCGTAGTGCGCACCTCGGGGCCCTTGGTGTCGACAAGCACGGCGATATGGCTCGACACCTCGCGCACGTTGTTGATGACGCGCCGCATGCCTTCGGCGTCCTGGTGGGCCGTGTTCAGGCGCACGACGTTCATGCCCGCTTCGTAGAGGTCGCGGAGCAGGCCGATGTCGCACCGTGCGTCTGAGATGGTGGCTACAATCTTGGTTTTCTTATACATGGGTAGGGATAAAGATGTCGGTTGGAGCGTCGCGGCGGACGGGTGGCGCCGCTCCGCCGCGCGGGCCGGCAGCGGTCAGTCCCGGGCGCCGCGGGCGGCCAGGAGGGCCTCCACGGCCAGGCGGTAGGAGTCGAGCCCGAAGCCGCAGACCACGCCGAGGCAGGCCGGGGCTATCAGGGAACGCCGACGGAAGTCCTCGCGACGGTGTACGTTGGAGATGTGAACCTCTACGACGGGGTAGCTGACGGAACGGATGGCGTCGTGCAGGGCCACGGACGTGTGCGTATAGGCCCCGGCGTTGAAGACAACGCCCAGCGTGCCGTCGGCAGCCGCCGCCTGCAGGCGGTCAATGAGAAAGCCCTCGACGTTGCTCTGATAGTAGTCGAGCTCCCCCTCCGGGTAGCGGCGACGCAGAGCGGCAAGGCAGTCGTCCATGGTGCCTGTGCCGTAAATGCCGGGCTCACGCGTCCCGAGCAGGTTCAGGTTCGGGCCGTTCAGAATCAAAATCTTCCATTTTGCCATACGTATTCCGGGAAATAGTTTACCTTTGTCGTCGGGCAACGGCATAGCGGCACGCTTCCCGACGTTGCCCTGCAAAGGTACAAAAAAAGGATATGGCAGAAAAAGAAGTGTCGGAATTTTCACAGCCCGCCGCGGGCCGGCGGCGGGCCCCGGCCCGGGAGCAACGGGCCTTAGCCCAGAAAAAACTGGCCCTAGCCCAGGAAAAACTAGCCCTAGCCCCGTCGGCGCCGCAACTAACCGCGGCGGAACAGTCCCCCACCCTGGCGGAACCGGCCGCGGGCCCGGCGGAACAGTCCGCGGCCGCGGGCGCCGGGAAAAGCGCGGCGCAGGGGGAGCGGCTGCTGGAGCGGTTCGCCAACTACCTGCTGCTGGAGCGCGGCCTGTCGGACAACACGCGCGAGGCCTACTGCCGCGACGCGGAACGCTTCCTGGAATACCTGCTCGACGCGCAGACGGACGTGACGGCGGTGACGCTCGACGGGCTCCACCGCTTCGCCTGGCTGCTCCACGACGCCGGCATCGCGCCACGGAGCGTGGCGCGCGTCCTCTCGGGCGTGCGGGCGCTCTACCGCTACCTGTTGCTCGACGGCTACATCGACCACGACCCCACGGAGTTGCTCCAGTCGCCGCGCATAGGCCGCCACCTGCCCGAAGTGCTGACGCTCGAAGAGGTGGACAGCATCATCGCCGCCATCGACTTGGCGCACCCCGACGGGCAACGCGACCGGGCCATCATCGAACTCCTTTACAGTTGCGGGCTACGGGTGAGCGAACTTTGCCAGCTCCACCTGTCGGACCTCTTTCTCGACGAAGGCTTCATCCGTGTCACGGGAAAGGGGGACAAGCAGCGCCTGGTCCCGCTCTCGCCCCGCGCGGCCGAGGAGCTACGCCGCTGGTTTGCGGACCGCAGCGCCATCGACATCCGGCCGGGCGAGGAGGACTTTGTCTTTGTGAGCCGGCTGCGGCGGAAACGTCTGTCGCGCATCACGGTATTCCACAACGTGCGGCTCTATGCCGAACGGGCCGGCATCCGTAAGACCATCAGTCCGCACACTTTCCGCCACACGTTTGCCACTCACCTGCTGGAGGGCGGGGCCAACCTGCGGGCCATCCAGGCCATGCTGGGGCACGAGAGCATTACGACGACGGAAATCTACACCCATCTGGACCGCTCCTTCCTGCGGCAGCAGGTGCTGGACCACTTTCCGCGCAACCGCCAGGACCGTCCGGCCCCGGACGACGATACAAAAAAGCCCCGCGACCCGGAGGGGACGCAGGGCGAAGAAGTATAGCGGCCGCGAGGCGGTCAGGACTTCACCTTCAGCAGCTCGACCTTGAAGATGAGCGTGGAGTAGGGCGGGATGCTCTGCGTACCGCGCTCGCCGTAACCCAGGTTGTAGGGGATGTAGAGCTCGTAGACGGAGCCCTCGGGCATCATCTTGAGCGCCTCGGTCCAGCCCTTGATGACCTGGTCGGGGCGGAAGGTGGCCGGCTTCCCGCGACGGTAGGAAGAGTCGAAGACGGTGCCGTCAATGAGCTTACCCTCGTAGTGTACTTCCACTTCGGTCGTGTCGGTGGCCATAGCGCCCGTGCCCTGCTTGATTACGCGATACTGCAGGCCGCTCGGGGTGGTCTTCACGCCGTCCTGCTTCGCGTTCTCGGCGAGAAAGGCGGCGTTGCGCTCCCGGAGTTGCTGTTGGTAGTAGGCCATTTGGCGTTCCACGATGGCCATGGCGGAGTCGGCCGTCAGCTCGTTGCGGGCCGAGAGGGCGTCGGTGAGGCCGCGGGTGAAGAGGGCCAGGTCGGTGTAGGTCGTGTCGCGCTTGCCGGTGGCCTGCTGGTTGAGCGTGGGGATGACTTGCAGGCGGTTCATCAGGGCAATGCGGAGGCCGGCGGCGTAGGCCAGCTGCTGCTGCATCTGTTCCTCGTTCATGGCGGCGGCGTCGGCGAGCGCCTTCACGGCATAGGCGAGGTGCGCGCTGTCCACGCCCTCGCGCTGCTGCAAGTAGACGCGCAGCCCCTGACTCTGGGCCACGCCCATGGCATAGCTGAACGTGTCGGCGGGCACGGGAGCGAGTTTTTCGGCAACGGGCTGCGGCGCGGCAGCCTTCTTCTTGCGCGGACCGGCAGCCGAGCAGACGCCTGCGGCCACCAGTGAAAAAATGAGAATGCTAATTGCTTTCATTTCGTATATGAGGTTTTCTGTTTACTACTTCCGGCCCCGCGTTTCGCCGGAGCGGGCGGGACGCGGGGCCGAGGTTGGGGCTTACGCCGGGATTAACGACCGATGCTGACAGCCGTAACCTTGAAAATCAGGACAGAGAAGGGAGGGAACGGACCACCGCCCTGGGCGCCATAGCCCTGGTCGTAGGGGATGTAGACTTCCCACTCGGAGCCGACGGGCATAGCCTTGAGCGCTTCGTCGAAACCGGGAATGCTGTTGCCCACTACCATGGGGACCGTCGTCCCGTCGGGGCCGGGATGCTTGGACGAGGCGTCGAAGACGAGACCGTTCATCAGGCGGCCTTCATATACGACGTTGACCGTCTCACCCAACTTGGCCTTCGGACCGTCACCGGCCTTGAGGACCTTGTAAAGCGTTCCGCCGGGCAGTTTCTGTACGCCTGCCTCTTTGGCCTTAGCCGTCATGAAGCTGTCGGCAGACTGCTTCTCTGCGGCGTGTTGCTTAGCCAGCGCGGCCTCCATCATCTGGCGGATTTTCTCGTTGGCCAGTTCGCCGGCCTTCATTTTGTCTACGGGCTTGCCGTCGACCATGAGGGCCGTCTTCTTGCCGGAGACGCCGTGGTTGAAGCCCGCGAGATAGTTCTGCACGCTGAGCTGCTTCGTGGAGTCACCCCCGTAGACCATCTGCTCGATCTGCGTGAGCTGGGTGCGCATCTGCGCGCCGGCCTGCAAGCCGGCGGTGTAGGCGGCCGTCTTCTTGTCCTTCGCGGCCGTCATGCCGTCGGCAAAGCCTTTGAGGAACTCGTCAAGATAAGTGCTGTCGCTGCCCACGCGCGGGTCGGAGATGTAACGCACCAGGTCGGCCTCTGAAGGCGCATCGACCATGCCGATTTCATAGCTCAGCGTGTCGGCTTCCGACTTAAGGTTGGCCGAAGTCGGCCGGTTGTTGCAGGCGCTCAACAGCGCCGTGGCGGCAATCGCAGTTGCCCAGAATACTTTCTTCATACGTATGAATTGATTTTGTAAGATTTTCGGGATAGTCGGCCACTGCTGCGGCCGGTGGGAATCAGAGGACTTCTATCAGCTCTACGTCGAACACGAGGGCGGCGTAGGGCGGTATGTCCTGCCCGGCACCGCGTGCGCCGTAGCCCAGTTGGTAGGGAATGAAGAAGCGGTACTTCGCGCCCTCCTGCATGAGTTGCAGCCCCTCGGTCCATCCGCGGATGACGCCGTCGAGGGGGAAGGTGGCCGGCTCGCCGCGGCGGTAGGACGAGTCAAAGACTGTGCCGTCGACGAGCGTTCCCTCGTAGTGGCACTTTACGTGGTCAGTGGGCCCGGGCCGGCGGCCGGTTCCCTGGGCCAGGACCGTGTATTGCAGTCCGCTGGGGAGCACCGTCACGCCCTCTTTGCCGGCGTTGGCGGCCAGGAAGGCTTCGCCGGCCTTGCGGGCCTGGTCGGCGCGGGCTGCTTCGCATTGCTGCAAGTATTCGGTAACGATGCGGCGGGCCTCTTCGTCGCCCAGGGCGGCACTATGCCCGGACAGGACGTCGCTAACGCCCTGCGCGAAGTCCGTAGCCTCCAGGCCCGACACGTTCATGCCCTTCAGGTTGTGGCCTATGACCATGCCCAGGGCGTAACTGATCTTCTCCATAGGATAATTTATTGTCAAGAAAACGGTTATGCGCGGCAAAATTACAACTATTTTTTCATCAACGGCATGATTTCCGCGCTTTTTATGCCGTAGTGCAGCCGCCGGAGGCCCTGGAGGGCCCGGACGGCCCGGACAGGAAAAATATTTTCCCACTATCGGCACACTTCGGGACCTACTTCCATTTTTTTGAGTAACTTTGCTAAATAAATTCATCATTATGGGAAAGAAACGACTCGTAGTGCTGACCGGCGCGGGAATGAGCGCCGAAAGCGGCTTCAGTACGTTCCGCGACAGCGGAGGACTCTGGGAGCGTTATCCGGTAGAGCAAGTGGCCACGCCGGAAGGCTGGGCGGCCAATCCGGACTTGGTCACGGACTTCTACAACGGGCTGCGGCGCCAGCTGGTTACGGCCCAGCCCAACGAGGGCCACAGGCTGCTGGCCGACCTGGAGCGCGACTTCGACGTGTGCGTCGTGACGCAGAACGTGGACGACTTGCACGAACGCGCCGGCTCGTCGCACGTCATCCACCTGCACGGCGAGCTGATGAAGGTCTGCTCCTCGCGCGACCCGGACAACCCGCGCTGCCTGCGCACCCTGACGGCGGAACACCCCGACGTGAAGCACGGCGAACGGGCCGCGGACGGGTCGCTGCTGCGTCCGTGGATCGTATGGTTCGGCGAGGCCGTCCCACGGCTGACCGACGCGGCCCGCGCCGTGGAACAGGCCGACGTCTTCGCCATCATAGGCACGTCGCTCAACGTCTACCCCGCGGCGGGACTGGTCCACTACGTGCCGGCCGGATGCCCCGTCTACCTCATCGACCCCAACGAGGTGCGCGTACCCGCCGGCCGCCCCGTGGAAGTGATCCGCGACGTGGCCTCGCGCGGCGTGGCCGAACTGGCCCGCCGCCTGCGCCTGGAGCGCTGACCGCCGGCCCGCCCTCTCCTTTCCCTGTTCCATCCACCTGCGGCCCGCCGTATTGACACATTTCCGCAATGAACTCCACGAACAACTGGCGCAGGCCTTCGAGCAAGAGCCTGCTCACCCTCTCCACCACGATGCTGGTCTGCGTCGTAGCCCTTATCTATTTCTTTCCACGGGAAAGCAAGTTCGGCTACGACTACGAGTTGAACAAGCCCTGGCGATACCAGCAGCTCATCGCCTCCTACGACTTCCCCATCTACAAAACCGACGCGGAGATAAAGAAAGAGCGCGACAGCGTCATGCACGGCTTCCGGCCCTACTTCATCCTGGACGGGCAGGTGGCGGAAAAGAACATCCGCGCCCTGCGCAACGACTTCTACGCCGGGAAGTTCAAGGGCTTGCCGGGCTACTACCTGCCGCGGCTGGTGGAACTGTTCCGCCAGGTCTACGACGAGGGCATCATCGACGCCGGCCAGCTGGAGCGCCTGCAGGCCGCCGAGGCGCCGGGGCTGCGCATCATCCAGGGGCAGGAGTCCACTAACATGGAACTTTCCCGGCTACGCACCACGCGCACGGCCTACGATTACATCATGTCGCGCGACTCGGGCAGCGTCTCCTACGCCGTGCTCCAGGCCTGCAACCTCAACAACTACCTGGCGCCCAACCTGGCCATCGACCAGGAGAAAACGCGCTCGGAGCGCGAGGGCGAGTTGGCGAAGCTCATCCCCTACAGCGGCATGGTACAGAGCGGGCAGCTCATCATCGACCGCGGGCAGATCGTCAACGCGGAGCATGTGAAGATACTCGACTCCCTAAAGAAAGAAAGCGAACGCCGTATGGACCCGTCGCGGGGGTTCTGGCTTGTCTTCACCGGGCAGACGGCTTCGGTCCTCGTCATCCTGTCGCTGCTCTACTTCTACCTGAAGCTCTTCCGCCGGGACTACCTCCGCTCGCCCCACACCATTATGCTGCTCTATTCGCTCATTACGTTTTTCCCCATCGTGACCTATCTCATGATGGAGCACCACTTTTATAGCGTCTACCTCGTGCCTTACACGATTGTCCCCATCTTTGCGCGCATCTTCATGGACTCGCGCACGGCCTTCGTGGCGCTCATCACGTCGTCGCTGCTCTCGGCCCTGTCGCTCCACAGCCCCTTCGAGTTCATGCTCTGGCAGATGGTGACGGGCCTGACGGCCATCTACACGCTGCGCGAACTGACGGAGCGCTCGCAGCTGCTGCGCACGGTGACGGCCGTCGTAGCCGCCGGCCTCGTGGTGAGCATCTGCTACGACATGTCGCAGGGCCTCAACTGGGAAGCCTTCGACCGCTCGCGCGCCGTCTACATCGTCATCGGCGGGGGCCTGATGCTCTTTGCCTACCCGCTCATGTACCTCGTCGAGCGCCTCTTCGGCTTCACCTCCAGCGTAACGCTCGTCGAACTGACCAATATCAACAATCCCATCCTCCGAAAGATGTCGAAGGTGGCCCAGGGCACGTTCAACCACTCCATGCAGGTGGCCAACCTGGCCGCCGAGGTGGCGGACAAGATCGGCGCCAAGCCGCAACTGGTCCGCACCGGCGCGCTCTACCACGACATCGGCAAGATGCTCAACCCGGCCTTCTTCACCGAGAACCAGAACGGCGTCAACCCGCACGACAGCCTGAGCGAAGAGCGCAGCGCGCAGATCATCATCGGCCACGTCACGGACGGACTGCGCCTGGCCGAGAAGTACCACCTCCCGAGCGTCATCCGCGACTTCATAGCCACGCACCACGGGAAAGGCCTCGCGAAATATTTCTACATACAGTACTGCAACAAGCACCCGGGCGAGGAGGTAGACCGCAAGCTCTTCAGCTACCCGGGCCCCAATCCCTGGACGCGCGAACAGGCCATCCTCATGATGTGCGACGCCGTCGAGGCCGCCTCCCGCAGCCTGAAGGAATACACCGAGGAGAGCATCCGCGCCCTCGTAGACCGCATCGTCGACGGCCAGTTGGCCGACGGCTGCTTCCGGGAGTGCCCGCTCACGTTCCGCGACATCGCCGACGCCAAGCGTGTCCTCGTCGACAGCCTCAAGACGATCTACCACACGCGCATAGCCTACCCCGAAATGAAGAAAGAGCCCGCCGCCGATCCGGAACGCCCCGGCTTCTTCGGCACGGGCCTCCACCTGCCGCGCCGTCACTGAGGCCGCCCGCCGCTACGGCACGGCCCGGCGCGCCCTCCCGTCCCCGCCACGCGCCCTGGCCCGGAAATTGCGGGGCCAGTTTCAGGAAACACGGGCCCTATTCCAGAAATTACGGGCCTTAGCCCCGTAAAAACTGGGATAGGGCCCGTAAAAGCCGGGCCCGACCCCTGCGCCCGCCTCCCTGTCGCAGCAGACCGGAAGGCGGGCGCCGTGCGTTTGCGGGTGCGCCGTTTTTTCCGTACCTTTGCCCCGAGACAACGTTTTTCTACGCAAATCTTCATGAAGAAACTGTACATCGAAACTTACGGCTGCCAGATGAACGTGGCCGATAGTGAAGTCGTCGCCGCCGTTATGCGCATGGCCGGCTACGAGCCTTGGCCGGAGCTCGAGGGCGCCGACGCTGTTTTCCTGAATACGTGCTCCGTCCGCGACAACGCCGAGCAGAAAATCGTCCACCGCCTCGAGGCGCTCGAGGCCCTGCGCCGCGGCGGCCGCCACTTCATCATCGGCGTGCTGGGCTGCATGGCCGAGCGCGTCAAGGACGAGCTGCTCACGCGCCACCACGCCGACCTCGTGGCCGGACCGGACGCCTACCTCTCCCTGCCGGACCTCGTGGCACAGGCCGAGACGGGCCACAAAGCCATCAACACCGAGCTTTCCACCACAGAGACCTACCGCGACGTCGTCCCCTTGCGCAGCCACGCGTCCCGCCTCTCGGGCTTCGTGAGCATAACGCGCGGCTGCAACAACTTTTGCCACTACTGCATTGTCCCCTACACGCGGGGCCGGGAACGCTCGCGCGACGTGGAGAGCATCCTGCGCGAGGCGCGCGACCTGGCCGAGCGGGGCTACAAGGAGGTGACGCTCCTGGGGCAAAACGTGAACAGCTACGCGTGCGGCGACGTGCGTTTCCCGCAACTGTTGCGCACGGTGGCGCGCGCCGTCCCCGGCCTGCGCGTCCGCTTCACGACGAGCCACCCCAAGGACATGAGCGACGAGACGCTTCACGTCATCGCCGAGGAGCCTAACGTGTGCCGCCACATCCATCTGCCCGTGCAGAGCGGGTCCGACCGCATCCTTCACCTCATGAACCGCAAGTACACGCGGGCCTGGTACCTGGACCGCGTGGCCGCCATCCGTCGCATCGTCCCCGATTGCGGCCTGTCGACGGATATTTTCGCGGGCTACTGTTCGGAGACGGAGGAGGACCACCAACAGTCGCTCTCGCTCATGCGCGAGTGCGCCTACGACGCCGCCTTCATGTTCAAGTACAGCCAACGGCCCGGGACGTACGCGGCCCGCCATCTGCCCGACGACGTCCCGGAGGAGGTGAAGACGCGCCGGCTCGAGGAGCTCATCGCCCTGCAGAACGAGCTCTCGGCCGAGAGCAACCGCCGCTGCGAAGGGCGCACGTTCCAAGTGCTCATAGAGGGCACGAGCAAGCGCTCGCGCGAGCAGCTCTTCGGCCGCACGGAGCAGAACAAGGTCGTTGTCTTCGACCGCGGGCCATGGCATCCCGGGCAATACGTCCAGGTGCGCGTCACGTCGTCCACCTCCGCCACGCTCAAGGGCGAGGTGGTGTCCGCCGCGGCAGAAAGCGCCCCGGCCGCACACTAATCCGTCCGCTGCCGCGTTATTATTATAGGAGTGGCGCGGACGCCCGCGCCGCGCGCCGCCCCGCTTTCACAAATCCGTAAACCAGACGATATGGGGAAAACGATTACCATCCGCTGCAAGAACACAGGCCGCAGCCACAAAGTGCCTATGGGCTTCACGCTCGAGGAAGTCTACGAAATGCTGGAGATAGACATGCCGCTGGGCGTGACCAGCGCCAAGGTGAACAACAAAGTGGAAGGACTTCACTTCATGTTCTTCAACGACAAGGACGTAGAGTTTCTCGACATTTCCTCTCCCTCCGGCATGCGCACCTATACGCGCTCACTTTTCTTCGTGCTCTACAAGGCCGTGCGCGACCTGTTCCCCGACGCCCGGCTCCGCATCGACACGCCCGTCTCCAACGGCTACTACTGCCGCTGCCTCATGGAGGGGGGCGTGACGCCCGAGGTCGTCGACCGCCTGCGTTGCCGCATGCAGGAGATCGTAGACGCCGACCTGCCTTTCCACCGCATCACGTGTCCGACGGATGAGGCCATCGCCCTTTTCCGTAAGAACGGGCTGGAGAACAAAGCCAAACTGCTCGAGAGCAATGGCTCGCTCTACACGACGTACTACACCCTGGGCGACACGGCAGACTACTTTTACGGCTCGCTACTCATCCAGACGCGGCAGCTTACGCTCTTCGACGTCATCCCCTATGGCGACGGCCTGCTGCTGCGGCTCCCCGACCCCGCGCACCCGGGCCAGCTGCGCCCCATGAAGGAGCAGAGCAAAATGTTCGACGTCTTCAACGAGCAGCACCGCTGGCAGGAGATTCTGGGCGTATCGACCGTGGGCGAGTTCAACGAGATGTGCCGCAAGGGCTACACCACCGACCTCATCAACGTATCGGAGGCGCTGCAGGAAAAGAAAATCAGCCGACTGGCCGACCGCATCGTGGCCAACCCCGAGTTGAAGGTCATCCTCATCTCGGGCCCGTCCTCCAGCGGCAAGACCACCTTTGCCAAGCGCCTCTCCGTGCAGCTCATGGCCAACGGCCAGCACCCCGTCCCCATATCGCTCGACGACTACTTCGTAGACCGCGAGAAGACGCCGCTCGACGCCAACGGCGACTACGACTATGAGAGCGTCCACGCCATGAACATCCCGCTCTTCAACCAACAGATCAACGCGCTGCTGGCCGGCGAGGAGGTGGAGCTGCCCCGTTACAACTTCCAGAAGGGCCGTAGCGAGAAGAGCGGCAACCGCCTGCGCCTGCAGCCCAACTCTCTGCTCGTACTCGAGGGGATTCATGCCCTCAACCCCATCCTTACGGAAAAGATTCCCGCCGCCGCGAAGTTCAAAATCTACGCCTCGGCCCTGACCACCATCCTGCTGGACGACCACAACTACATCCCGACGTCGGACAACCGCCTGCTGCGCCGCATCGTCCGCGACTATCGCTACCGCAGCTACTCGGCCGAGGAGACGATACGCCGCTGGCCCTCGGTGCGCGCCGGCGAGGAGAAGTGGATATTCCCCTACCAGGAGGAGGCCGACGAAATGGTCAACACGGCACTGCTCTTCGAGATAGCGGCCCTGCGCTCCCAGGCGTTGCCCCTGCTCGAGCAGGTGCCCGAAAACGTCCCGGAGTACTCCGAAGCCTACCGCTTGCGCAAGTTCCTCTCCTACTTCAACCCCATCTCGACCAAGGGCCTGCCGCCCACGTCGCTGCTGCGCGAGTTTCTGGGGGGCAGCACGTTCCGCTACTGACCGTCCGCCGGGCGGCCCGCACCGGGCAACCGGCTCCGCGGCCAGTTTCCGCAAACACGGGGCCTATTCCAGAAATTACGGGCCTTAGCCCCGTAAAAACTGGCCTTAGCCCCGTGGCGCGCCTCCCCGTCCGCCCTGTGCGGCCCACTGCCGGCCCGCGCGGCCGAAGGCTGGAAGCCGCCGCCGGGCTACGTCCCTAACCGCTTACTTATGAGAATCCATACGGCATCCGTCTCCCGCTACGCCTCGGCCGCGGGGTGGGCCGCGCTCTACGTGGCCATCAACGCCCTCGTCGTCGTCAAGCAGGCGGGACGCATGGGGCTGTCGGCCCCGGCAGCCGCCGCGGCCTACGTGGCGCTCGCGGGCGGCTTGCTGGCCCTGGCCGTCGCCTTCACCTCCCGGCGCCCGTCGCCCGGCCGCACGGCCCCCGACGCCGCGGGCCGCGGGCGGCGCGCGGGGATAGCGACCGCCCTCGTGGCCGGCGTGGCCACGGTGCTCCTCGTCTGGGCACAGAGCCGCGTGGACCCCTACACGCTCCAGGTGGACCGCTGGTCGGCCATCCACAACTTCCTCGAGCATCTGCTGGCCGGCGAGTACCCCTACGCCGCCCGCACCCACTTGGGCGGCTACGGCTCGCCCTTTCCCGTGTGGCAGTTGGTCCACCTGCCCTTCTACCTGCTCTTTCACAACGTCGGGCTCTCGTCGGTCGTGGCCCTGGCCCTCTTCGTCCACTCCACGGCCCGCGCGCGGGGCGGCCGCGCCGCCCTGGCCGCCGCCCTGCTGCTCTACGCCTCGCCCGCCGTGGTCTACGAAGTGACAGTACGCAGCGACCTGATGGCCAACTTCCTGGCCGTAGGCGCCCTGATCAACTACCTCGCGGCCGCCGGTTTCAACGCTCGGCGGCGTCCGGTGACGGCCGGCGTCATAGGCGGCCTGCTTCTGGCCACGCGGTGGAGCGCCGTGGTGCCCTGGGGGCTGTGGCTCCTGATGCCCTTCGTGCAGATGGGGGGCCGGGCCCGGGTGCGGCTGGTCGTAGCCGCGGTGCTCACGTTCGCCGCCGCGTTCGCCCCCTTCCTCCTGTGGGACGGCGCCATGCTGCTCTCGTTCGACTACAACCCCTTCGTGCTCCAGTCGCGCCAGGGCAACGTCTCGGACCTCCTGCTCTTCGTCCCGCTGGGCGTGGCGCTGGGCTGGTGGACCGGCGGACGGGCACAGCGGGCCATGGGCGCCTCGGCCCTGATGCTCACCCTCGTCGTCGCGGGCTCGTTTGTCCACGACATGAGCGTACGCGGCGACTGGGACCAACTGCTCGGCGGCACCTACGACCTCACCTACTTCCACATGGGCCTGCCCTTCTGCGTGGCGGCCCTGGCGGGCTGCCTGGCCCCCGCCGCCCGGCAGCGCGACGCCCTTTCCAAGAAATCGTAAACGTATGAAAATGAAACTGATATTCGCCACCAACAACGCCCACAAACTGGCCGAGATTCGCGCCATTGCGGGCTCGCAGTTCGACATCCTGAGCCTCGCCGACCTGGACTGCCACGACGACATCCCCGAAACGGCCGACACGCTCGAGGGCAACGCCCTGCTCAAGGCGCGCTACGTCAGCGAGCGCTACGGGCTGGACTGCTTTGCCGACGACACGGGCCTCGAGGTCCGCGCCCTGGGCGGCGCGCCCGGCGTCCACACTGCGCGCTACGCCTACCCGGACCGCCACGACCCGGAAGCCAACACGCGCAAGCTGCTCCAGGCCCTCGACGGCTGCGCCGACCGCGCGGCGGCCTTCCGCACCGTCATCGCCCTCATCCTCAACGGCGAGGAGCACCTCTTCGAGGGCCGCGTGGACGGCCGCATCGCCACCGAGCCGCGCGGCACGGAGGGCTTCGGCTACGACCCGGTCTTCGAGCCGGAGGACACGGGCCGCACCTTTGCCGAACTGGGCGTCGAGGCCAAGAACCGTATCAGCCACCGCGCCCGCGCCGTGGCCCGGCTCATGGCCTTTCTCCAGCAACACTCGGCCCGTTAAACCGCTTATCCACAGCTTATGAAACGCCTCTTCACCCTTATCCTGGCGGCCCTGGCGGCCGCCCTGCCGGCGGCGCTGGCTGCCCCCGTCGCCCAGTGGACCTATTACCTGGCCTACCACGACGCTTCGCAGAACGTCCCGGCCGGCGACGTGGTCTACGCCCTCTTCAACGGCAACCTGCTGGCCTATTCGCCGGCCGACACGGAGGTGCGCACCATCACGAAGATGGACGGGCTGAGCGAGAAGAACATTTCGCGCATGGCCTACTGCCAGCCCCTGGGCTGCCTCGTGCTGGTCTATCCCGACTGCAACATTGACCTGCTCTACGCCGACGGTTCCGTCGTCAACCTGCCGCAGCTGAAGAACAGCAACGAAGGCGACATGGAGCCGGAGGGCCTGTGCGTGACGGGCACGGAAGCCGTCCTGGCCACCGGCGACGGCCTGGCGCACCTCGACCTGGAGCGCCAGGAGGTCAGCGGATACTACCGCCCCGCCGACAACGTCACGGCGGCGGCCGTCCTCGAGGGCCGCCTCTTCGCCGCCACGGCCCAGGGCATAGCGAGCTGCGCCGTGGCCGACAATCCCGCCGACCGCAACAACTGGACCCTGACGCAGGCGCTCGGGGCCGCGGCCGACGCCTTCCACGCCTTTGCCGGGGGGCTCTACTTCACGGTGCCCTCGTCGGCCGACGCCGGCCTGTGGCGCCTGGAACTGACGGCCGGCGGGCAGCCCGAGGCCCGGCGCATCGACACCCGGGTCTACACGCAAGGCTATGCCGACAGCCGCGTCGCCCTCTTCCGCAATGCGGACCGCGTCGCCGTCTTCGAGCCCACTGCGCCCGACGCAGCCGCGACGACGTGGCAGCCCGTGGCCTCGTGGACCTGGCTGACGCGGGCGTCCGACGGCACCTACTGGGCCTGCGAAGGGGCCGACGGCCTGCGCCCCTACCGCCTCGCCGACGGGCAACCCGCCGCCACGGGCGAAGCCATAGGCGGCTACGGGCCGCGCCGCGACCTGTGCTACTACATGAAGTTCTACGGCGAACGCCTCCTCATCGCCGGCGGACGCCTCGACCCCTCCGACCGCCTCCACCAGCCCGCCACGCTCATGGCCTACGAGAACGGCCGCTGGACCACCTTCCAGGAGGAGGGCGTACAGGAGGAGACGGGACTGCGATTCCGCGACATGACCTGCATCGTACAGGACCCCGCCGACCCCCTGCACCACTTCGCCACGGCCGGCGGCAGCGGGCTCTACGAATACCGCAACTACGAGTTTGTCCACAACTACAACTCACGCAACAGCCCCCTCTTCACCGCGGCCCTCAACGGTGTGGACCCGAACTACGTGCGCCTCGACGGCCTCAACTACGACGCGGAGGGCAACCTGTGGATGGTGAACAACAGCGCAGACAGCGTGATCCGTGTCCTTAAGACCGACGGCACCTGGCAGAGTCTCTACGCCGAGGGCATCAGCAGGGCGCCGACGTGCGAAAAGGCCCTCTTCGACCGGGCCGGCCGTTTCTGGGTGGCTTCCCGACGCACCGTGGACAATCCGCCGCACACCGCGGGCCTGCTCTGCCTGGACTATAACGGCACCCTTACGGACACGGACGACGACGTGGCGACCTACCGCACCAATGCCTACAACGAGGACGGCACGGTCTGTGACTTCGGCGGCGTCTACGCTCTGACGCTCGACACCGACGGTTCCATTTGGATGGGCACGGCGACGGGGCTCTACGTGGTGAACGACCCGGACGAGTGGAGCTCGCCGAGCTTCCGCATCACCCAGATCAAGGTGCCGCGCAACGACGGCACGAACAACGCGGACTATCTGCTGGCCGGCGTGGCCGTTACGGACATCGCCGTCGACGGGGCCGGCCGCAAGTGGATAGGGACGGAGAGCAACGGCCTCTACCTGGTCAGCGCCGACGGTACGGAGATTCTCCAGCACTTCGAGGCCGCGTCGACCCCCCTCCTGAGCGACAGCATCTACTCCATAGCCCCCAACCTCGCCACCGGCGAGGTGATGATAGGCACCTCACAGGGCCTCTGCTCCTACCAAAGCGAAGCGACCACGCCGTCCGACGCCCTGCAGCGCAGCCAGGTCACGGTCTACCCCAACCCGGTCCGGCCGGAGTACAGCGGTAACATCACCGTGCGGGGGCTGACGGCCGACGCCGACGTGAAAGTGACCGACACGACGGGCAACGTCGTAGCGGCCGGGACCTCCGTGGGCGGCACCTTCATCTGGGACGGCCGGGCCCGCGGCGGCGGTCGCGCCGCCTCCGGCGTCTACTACATCATGGTCTCCACCTCGGACGGGAAAAAGGGCATTGCGGCCAAAATTGTCGTCATTTAAGCGAAAAGATGTGACAATGAGCGACATTTTAGCGGTCGCAACGTAAAAAACCGGCAAAAGTTTTGGAAAATCCACGAGTTGACTTAACTTTGCCAGGTGCATACCTTGTAAGTTTCGGAAAAGACACCGCGCGCCGCCGCCAATGACTGGATCGCAGTCTGCTTCTCTGCGGCTCTCAAGGAGCAAAGGAAAACATTATCCACACCTAATTCTTAATCCCATGAACAAAAGTGAATTGGTCAATGCCATCTCAGCCGGCAGCGGTTTGAGTAAGGCCGACGCGAAGAAGGCACTTGACGTGACGCTCAATGCCATTTCCGAAGCGCTCAAGTCGGGGGACAAAGTTGCCCTGCTCGGTTTCGGTAACTTCAGCGTTACGGAACGTCCCGCCCGCACGGGCATCAACCCCGCAACAAAAGAGAAGATCGAAATCGCAGCCAAGAAGGTGGTCAAATTCAAACCCAGCAACGAGCTGGCAGAAGCAGTGAACTGACCACTGCCGCTGGCTCACCATCCGCTTCAGGCCGTCTCCGCACTCCGGGGGCGGCCTGAATTGCGTCTGGGCCTGTGCCCCGCCGCCGGGCGGCCGGCGGCGGGGCACGGCGGACCGGCGGGACCGGACCGGCCCGCTGCCGCCCGGCGCCGGAAGGCGGAGGGAAGGCTCGCGCTAGCAACTTTCCGACGGGGAGCGGCCCGGAGCATAAAAAACGTGAAAGTCCGCGTTATTTTTTGCGAAACCAAGTCTGCGCCGGCAGTTTTTTCATAACTTAGAGGCGGCTCAAATCTTTTACTTTATGGAAAGTTCTCTCTTCTGGCTTGTGCCGGCCGCTTCCCTGCTGGCACTCTGCTTTGCCTGGTACTTCTACCGGCAGATGAAGCGTACCGACGAAGGTACGCCGCGAATGCGTCACATTGCCGCCGCCGTCCGCAGCGGGGCCATGTCCTACCTGCGCCAGCAGTACAAGGTCGTCACCCTTGTGTTCCTCTGTCTGGCCCTCTTCTTCGCCATCATGGCATACGGATTCCACGTGCAGAACGAATGGGTACCGGTGGCCTTCCTGACGGGCGGTTTCTTCTCCGGCCTGGCGGGCTACCTGGGCATGAAGACGGCGACGGCCGCCTCGGCCCGCACGGCACAGGCGGCCCGCACGTCGCTCAACGGCGGCTTGCGCATCGCCTTCCGCAGCGGCGCCGTGATGGGGCTCGTAGTGGTGGGCCTCGGCCTGCTCGACATCTCTTTCTGGTACCTGTTGCTCAACGCCGTGATTCCTGAGGGCGAGAGCGTGGGCACGAAGCTGTGCCTCGTCACCACGACGATGCTGACCTTCGGCATGGGCGCCTCGACGCAGGCCCTCTTTGCGCGCGTGGGCGGCGGCATCTACACGAAGGCGGCCGACGTGGGCGCCGACCTGGTGGGCAAGGTGGAAGCAGGCATCCCGGAGGACGACCCGCGCAACCCGGCGACCATCGCCGACAACGTGGGCGACAACGTGGGCGACGTAGCCGGCATGGGCGCCGACCTGTACGAGTCGTACTGCGGCTCTATCCTGGCGACGGCTTCGCTGGGGGCCGCGGCCTACGTGGCCGGCGGCGACGGCGTGATGCAGTTCCGCGCCGTCATCGCGCCGATGCTCATCGCCGCTGTCGGCATTGTGCTCTCGCTGGGGGGTATCTTCGCCGTCCGCACCCGTGAGGACGCCAAGATGAAGGACCTGCTGCGCGCCCTCTCCCGCGGGACGAACCTCAGCTCCATACTGATTGTAGGTTTCTCGTTTCTCATCCTCTGGGCGCTGGGCCTGGACCGCTGGTGGCAGATAGGCTGCACGGTTGCGGTAGGCCTGGCCGTGGGCATCATCATCGGACAAGCCACGGAATACTTCACTTCCCAAAGCTACCGCCCCACGCGCCGCATCGCTGAAAGCGGCAAGACGGGCTCGGCGACCGTAGTCATCTCGGGTCTGGGCGTGGGCATGCTCTCCACGGCCATACCGGTGCTGGCCGTCGTGATAGGCATCATCGCCTCCTACCTGCTGGCTACGAACGGCGACTTCAGCAACATCTCGATGGGCCTCTACGGCATCGGCATCGCCTCCGTAGGCATGCTCTCCACGCTGGGTATCACCCTGGCCACGGACGCCTATGGCCCCATCGCGGACAACGCCGGCGGCAACGCCGAAATGAGCGGTCTGGGCGAGGAGGTAAGGCGCCGCACGGACGCCCTCGACTCGCTGGGCAACACGACGGCGGCCACGGGCAAGGGCTTCGCCATCGGTTCGGCCGCCCTGACGGGCCTGGCGCTGCTGGCCAGCTACGTGGAGGAAGTGCGCATAGGCCTGACGCGGCTGGGCCAGGAGACCATCGCCGTGGCCGACCACACGGTGGCGGTGACCCAGGCGACGTTCGCCGACTTCATGTACCACTACGACGTGACCCTGATGAACCCGAAGGTGCTGGCGGGCATGTTCATCGGTGCCATGATGGCCTTCCTCTTCTGTGGGCTGACCATGAACGCGGTGGGACGCGCCGCGTCGAAGATGGTAGACGAAGTGCGTCGGCAGTTCCGGGAAATCAAGGGCATCCTGACCGGCGAGACAGAGCCGGACTACGGGCGCTGCGTGACCATCTCGACCCAGGCGGCGCAGCACGAGATGATTCTCCCCTCGCTGCTGGCCATCATCGCGCCCGTGGGCACGGGGCTCATCTTTGGCGTAAGCGGTGTGCTCGGCCTGCTCATCGGCGGCCTCGCGGCCGGCTTCGCCCTGGCCGTGTTCATGGCCAACTCGGGCGGCGCCTGGGACAACGCGAAAAAATACGTGGAGGAAGGCCACCTGGGCGGTAAGGGCAGCGAGACGCACAAGGCTACCGTCGTGGGCGACACCGTGGGCGACCCGTTCAAGGACACTTCCGGCCCGAGCCTGAACATTCTCATCAAGCTCATGAGTATGGTCTCTATCGTCATGGCGGGGCTCACCGTCTCGTGGAGTTTGCTCTGACCCAAGACAAAACGGGCGGGCCCGGCGCTGAATTTCAACGCTACGGGCCCGCCCGTTCGCACAAATTGTCGTAACTTTGCAGCCCGGCGGCGCCTGCCGCCTGCTATCTCCACCATTACTTCAGCTACATAGAACATGAACATCGAAGAACAACTGGCCGGCGCCGTCCTGGAAGCCATCAAGGCCCTCTACGGACAGGACGCGGACCTCAAGCAGATACAACTGCAGAAAACGAAACGCGAATTTGAAGGACACGTGACGCTCGTCGTATTCCCCCTGCTGCGCCTCTCGCGCAAAAGACCGGAAGAAACGGGCACGGACATCGGCAACTACCTGACGGCACACACCGACATGGTGGAGAAGTTCAACGTGGTCAAGGGATTTCTCAACCTGACCGTCGCGCCGGGCAAATGGGTGGAGCTGCTCAACAGCATACACGCCGACCCGCACTACGGCTGCGTGGAGCCCGGCCCCGACGCCCCGCTCGTCATGATCGAGTACTCCTCGCCCAACACCAACAAGCCGCTCCACCTGGGCCACGTGCGCAACAACCTGCTCGGCTGGTCGCTCGCACAGATCGTAGAGGCCAACGGCAACCGAGTAGTCAAGACGAACATTGTCAACGACCGCGGCATACACATCTGCAAGTCGATGCTCGCCTGGCTCAAGTACGGCAACGGCGAAACGCCCGAGAGCTCCGGCAAAAAGGGCGACCACCTCATCGGTGACTACTACGTGGCCTTCGACCAGCACTACCGCGCCGAGGTCAAGGAGCTCACGGCAAAGTTCGAGGCCGAGGGCCTGGACGCCGAAGCCGCCAAGGCCAAGGCCGAGAAGGAGGCGCCCCTCATCCGCGAGGCGCACGAGATGCTCGTAAAGTGGGAGCAGGGCGACCCGGAGGTGCGCGCCCTGTGGCGGCGCATGAACGAATGGGTCTACGCCGGCTTCGACGAGACCTACAAGGCACTGGGCGTGAGCTTCGACAAGATTTACTACGAAAGCGACACGTATCTCGAAGGCCGTAAGATGGTGCTCAAGGGTCTGGAGAAGGGCATCTTCTTCCGCAAGGCCGACGGCTCGGTATGGGCCGACCTCTCCGACGCCGGCCTCGACGAGAAGCTCCTCCTGCGCGCCGACGGCACGAGCGTATATATGACGCAAGACATCGGCACGGCCAAAATGCGCTTCCAGGACTTCCCCATCGACAAAATGATCTACGTCGTCGGGAACGAGCAGAACTATCACTTCCAAGTACTCTCCATCCTGCTCGACCGCCTCGGCTTCGAGTGGGGCAAGAGCCTGGTCCACTTCTCCTACGGCATGGTGGAACTGCCCAACGGAAAGATGAAAAGCCGTGAGGGCACCGTGGTCGACGCCGACGACCTCGTGGCCGAAATGGTAAGCCAGGCGCGCCACACTGCCGACGAGGCCGGCAAATTCGACGACATGGACGAAGCCGAAAAGGACAAGGTGGCCCGCATCGTAGGCATGGGCGCCCTGAAATACTTCCTCCTCAAAGTCGACGCCCGCAAGAACATGCTCTTCAACCCCGAGGAAAGCATCGACTTCAACGGCAACACCGGCCCCTTCATCCAATACACCTACGCCCGCATCCGCTCCGTACTGCGGAAGGCGGCCGACGCCGGCATCCAGCTCCCCGACATTCTGCCGACCGACATAGAGATTTCTACCAAAGAGGAAGAAATCATCCAGCACGTGGCCGACTTCGCCGCCACCGTGCGCCAGGCCGGCCAGGAGTACAGCCCTTCGGCCGTGGCCAGCTACTGCTACGACCTCGTCAAGGAGTACAACCAGTTCTACCACGACTTCAGCATCCTGCGCGAGGCCGACGAGAAGAAGAAGCTGTTCCGCCTCGTCCTCTCCGCCAACGTCGCCAAGATTATCCGTACGGGCATGGGCCTGCTCGGTATCGAGATGCCCGAACGCATGTAAGTCCGCGCCGCGGGGCCCCTCGGGGCCGCCGCGCGCCGACGGGCACAAGGCCGCCCCACTGCGCCACAGACAGGAACGACAGGACGGCCCGACGCAGGTCCGGTGCCCGCGCCACACCTTAATATATATAGTACACCTGAAAATACCGTCCCCACCTTCGAGAACCGGTCCGCACGATGCGAAGTCACTGGTCGCAACACGCCTGATATGAACAAGAGCAAGGGTCAGAAATTCTATGTCGTCTGGCGCGGGGCCCGGCCCGGCATCTACCGGTCGTGGGAGGAATGCGAACGGCAGGTGAAGGGCTTTGCAGGCGCGGCCTACAAAGCGTTCGGCACGGCGGACGAGGCCGAACAGGCCCTGCAAGCCGGCGCCCCGCCCGTCGCGAGGGCGCAAGCGGCCGTGCGTCGGGCCGCCCCGGCGGGCCGCCCCGACGCCGCAGCCGCGCCTGTCGCAGCGCCGCGGCGCCACTACCGCGGCCTGGTCAACCCGCCCGACTACCGCTCGGACACGGTGCTGCCCCTACCCCCCGCCGTCAGGGCCGACGCCTGGGCCGTCGACGCCGCCTGCTCCGGCAATCCCGGCCGCATGGAGTACCGCGGGGTCTGCCTCAAGACGGGGCAGGAAGTGTTCCACTTCGGCCCCATCTACGGGACGAACAACGTCGGCGAGTTTCTCGCCATCGTCCATGCCTTGGCCCTCATCAAGCAACGGGGCCTGCACCTCACCGTCTACAGCGACAGCCGCAACGCCCTGCTCTGGGTGCGGCAGAAACAGTGCAAGACGCGCCTGGCCCGCAACGCGCGCACCGAACCGCTCTTCCAGCTCATCGGGCGCGCCGAGAACTGGCTGCGCGAGAACACCTACGACACCCCACTCCTCAAGTGGGAGACGCAACTCTGGGGCGAAGTGCCCGCCGACTTCGGCCGCAAATGACGGCGCTACGGACAGGCCATCGTCCACACCAGCCCACCCCCATTTTCCTATGAAAGAATTTTTCAGCGTAATGTGGCGCTACGTCGCCCCCTACAAGAAGTACCTCGTCAGCTCCTTGGTCTTCAACCTGCTGTCGGCCGTGCTCAACGTCTTCTCGTTCCTGTCCATCATCCCCATGCTCAACCTGCTCTTCCGACTGGACACGTCGACCTACAGCTACATCCCGTGGGACGCGCCGGGGGAGAACATCAAAGACATCCTGGTGAACAACATGTACTACGCCACGCAGCAAATCATGGAAAGCTACGGCGCGTCGACAGCCCTGTTGCTCATCGGCCTGTTCCTTGTGGCGGCCACGCTCCTCAAGACATCGTGCTACTTCGCCTCGGCCGGCATCATGGTCCCCATGCGCACCGGCATCGTGCGCGACATCCGCAGCAGCGTCTACCACAAGATCACGAACCTGCCCCTGTCCTTCTTCTCCGACGAACGGAAGGGCGACATCATTGCCCGCATGAGCGGCGACGTCAACGAGATAGAGAATTCCATCACCGGCTCGCTCGAGATGCTCATCAAGAATCCCATCCTCCTGATCTGCTACTTCAGCGTACTGCTCTACACCAGCTGGCAACTCACCATGTTCACCATCATCGTCCTCCCGCTCATGGGCTGGGCAATGGGCAGAATCGGGCGAAAGCTCAAGCGCCAGTCGCTCGACGCTCAGAACAAGTGGAGCGAAACGATGGCCCAGCTCGAGGAGACCCTGGGCGGCATGCGCATCATCAAGGCCTTCACCGCCGAGCGCAAGATGCGCGAGCGCTTCGACCGCAGCACCAACGAATTCCGCACCGCCTCCAACAAGGTTGCCGTACGCCAGGCCTCGGCCCATCCCGTCAGCGAGTTTCTCGGCACCTGCCTCATCGTCATCGTCCTATGGTACGGCGGCACGCTCATCTTCTCCGCCCACTCGCCCATCGACGCCCCGACGTTCATCTTCTACATGATTATCCTCTACAGCATTATCCAGCCGCTCAAGGACCTTTCCAAGGCCACGTACAGCATTCCCAAGGGCATGGCCTCCGTGGAGCGTGTCAACAAGATACTCAACGCTGAAAACCCCATCCGGGAAAGCGCCCACCCCGTCCACGTCAGCGGCCTGCGGGAGAGCATCGAGTTCCGCCACGTCTCGTTCAGCTACAACGGCAAGACTGACGTCCTCTCCGACGTCAGTCTCAGCGTGCGCCGCGGCCAGACCATCGCCATCGTGGGCCAGAGCGGCTCGGGCAAGTCCACGCTCGTCGACCTCCTGCCCCGCTATCACGACGTCACGGAAGGGCAAATCCTCCTCGACGGCGTAGACGTGAAGGACGTCTACCTTGCCGACCTGCGCGCCCTCATTGGCAACGTCAACCAGGAAGCCATCCTCTTCAACGACACCTTCTTCAACAACATCGCCTTCGGCGTGGAGAACGCCACGATGGAGCAAGTCGTCGCAGCAGCCAAGGTGGCCAACGCACACGACTTCATCATGGAGAGCGAGGAAGGCTACGACACGAAGGTGGGCGACCGCGGCTGCCGCCTCTCCGGCGGACAGCGCCAACGCATCTCCATCGCGCGCGCCATCCTCAAGAATCCCGACATCCTCATCCTCGACGAGGCCACCTCCGCCCTCGACACGGAGAGCGAGCGCCTGGTGCAGGAAGCCCTGGAACGCCTCATGCGCACCCGCACCACCATCGCCATCGCCCACCGCCTGTCCACCATCCGCAACGCCGACGAGATCTGCGTCCTCCACGAAGGACGCATCGTGGAGCGCGGCACGCACGAGGAGCTCCTGGCGCGCGGCGGCTACTACAAACGCCTGCACGACATGCAGCAACTCTGACCCCACACGCCGACCGAAGCGCCGTGCCGGGAGAGACAGGCCCACAAGCCCCTCTCCCGGCACGGCGCTTTTTCACAGTCCGGCGCAGCCGTCAGCGCACCAGGGCACCGGCCAGGTCGGCCGGGATCAGCGTGATGCGCGTCGTTTTCTCCTGTTTCCGGCCCGGCAGGACGGCCTCCACGGCTATGCTGCACCCCACGCGCTCCAGTTCCGCCACCAGTTCGCGCAACTGCTTTCCCGACGGGTCGTTCTGTATCAGCGTCGACACCATGCCCTGCAACACCTCGGCCTTGGCTTCCGGCCTCGTGTACTGCTTGTAGACAGACTTTTCGGAGAACTGATAGCGATAGACAATCGCCCGCACGTCCGCGTCGTAGTAGATCCCCACCTTACAATCTATGCCGTAACGCTTGAAATTTTTCTCAGCCTCTTCCAACGTACTCTCCGACGCAGCCAGCACATCATCCAGCACCTTGCTGCCTGTGATGGACTGCGCCACAGACAGGGCCGGCAGCAACAGGCATAACCAAAAAACAAACCAACACTTTTTCATAGTCTTCACATATATAGGGTGAAACAATAAGTCCCGAGGTGCACCCGGCCACCTCCCCAAGCACCGGCTGCGGGGATAGGCTCCCCGCGCACGGGCCTTAGCCCCGTAGCGACGGGGCCTATCCCAGTTTTTACGGGCCTTAGCCCCGTGCGTGCCGCCACAGTCGGCGACGGCCGGCGAAGCCTTCCGCTACAAATGTATGTAATCTTCCTCGCGTCCCGGCCTACGACGTATAAAATTTGTTCCCGTTTCTTAAAAATGTTTTCTATCGGCCGTCGCCCGCCCTTACGCCCCGCCGCCCGCCGGACCGCACACCGCAAAGGCAGGGCTTATGCACCACAATCGTGAACCGCCGCTTCGCCGCACCTTACCTTTGCCCTGTCGCCGCCCCTCGCGGCCGGCACCGGCCCGGGCGGTGCGGAGCGGCGGGAAACGGCGGCGGCAGCAGTTTCACCCTTAAAAAAATAACGACCAATGAACGAAAAGCAAAAACGAATCTGGAACCTGGTATTGAAAGCCCTCATCGCCGTGCTCACGGCCCTGGCCGGGACGCTCACGGGATGCACCCTGGCGGCATAGCGGCCGGTCGCGGCGAGCGGACGTGCGGCGGAGCTGCGGTCCGCCCGCCGCCCGCGAGGGGCGCGGCTGCGGCGCTGTGACCGGCGGCGCCAGACTGTCGCGTCGGAAAGCGGGCCGACAGCCGGCTCCCTATGGGCCATTGCCACGAAATGAGGCCGGGCGGCGGGGCGGACAGGCCGGAGACGGAAAGGCAAATTCTTCACAGCTCCCCCGACGGCTTTTCTGTACATTTGCTACATGAAGCCGGGAAGCGGGACAGACCGAAGACGGAAAGGCAAATTCTTCACAGCTCCGCCGACGGCTTTTCTGAACATTTGCTACATGAAGCCGGGAAACGGGACGGGCCGGGGGCGGAAAGGCGGGCATTTTCCGGCCCCGCCGCCTGTCTTTCCGAACATTTGGACAATTCGGGAGAAGAATCAGACAGTCCGGGTGCTGAAAAGAGTGTATTCCCCTTGCCCCGCCGCCTGTCTTTCTGTATATTTGCAAAAAATATCCCCCTACTCTCATTTACATGGACAACATTCGCACTTTCCAACAACTCGCTGCCCACCTGGGCGAACGGGGAGGGCGGCGGCGTGTGGCTGTGGTTTGCGGCACGGATGCCTCCACCCGTAGCGCCGTGCAGCGCGCCGTGGCGGGCGGCTTCGCCGAGGCCCTGTTTGTGGGCCACGCGGACGAGGCCCGCCGCTTCATGGCCGACGCCCCCTGCCCCGAACGGATAAGCTACATCGACGCGACCGACGACGCCGACGCGGCGCGAAAGGCCGTGGCCCTGGTGCGCGAAGGGGAGGCGGACGTACTCATGAAGGGCCTCGTCCCGACCGACACGCTGCTCCACGCCGTCCTCAACAAGCAGACGGGCCTCCTGCCGCCGGGCGGCGTCCTGACGCATCTGGCGGCCGCCGAACTACCGGCCTACGACAAGTTGCTGCTCTTCACCGACGCGGCCGTCATCCCCTACCCCACGCCTGAGCAGCGCGAGACGCAGGTAGCGTGCGCCGTCCGCCTGTGCCACGCCCTGGGCGTCGAGGAACCGCGCGTGGCCCTCATCCACTGCTCGGAGCACGTGAGCGACAAGTTTCCCCACACGCTGGACTACCGCGCCCTGGCCGACGCTGCCCGGGCGGGCCGCTTCGGGCGGGCCATCGTGGACGGCCCCCTGGACGTGCGCACCTCGTGCGACGCCGCGGCCATGGTCCTCAAGGGCATCGACTCGCCCATAGCGGGCCGGGCGGACGCGCTCGTATTCCCCGACATCGAGGCGGGCAACGCTTTCTACAAGACCATCACGCTCTTCGCCGGCGCCGAGACGGCCGGCGTGCTGCAAGGCACGGTGCGCCCCGTCGTCCTGCCCTCGCGCGGCGACAGCGCCGACTCCAAGTTCTACAGCCTGGCCCTGGCGGCCCTGGCCTGAACGCGGCAGCCCCGGCGGGTTGCCGCCTTTGTGCCCGCAGACGCCCGCCGCTTTCTTCCCATCCCTTCATTCCGAACCCCACACCATGCAGATCTTAGCCATTAACCCCGGGTCGACTTCGACCAAGATTGCCGTCTACGAGGACGAACAGCCCGTCCTCCTGCGCAACATCCGCCACTCGGTGGAGGAGCTTTCGCACTTTGAACATATTGCCGACCAGCGCACCTTCCGTCGCGACCTGGTACTCGACGAGCTGCGGCGCATGAACATCCCTTTCCGCTTCGACGCCATCATTGGCCGTGGGGGGCTGGCCAAGCCGCTCTCGGGCGGCGTCTACGCGGTGAACGAGAAAATGTGTCGCGACATGTACTACGCCAAGCGGCAACACGTGTGCAACCTGGGCTGCATCATCGCCTACGACCTGGCGCGGCAACTGGACGGCTGCCAGGCGTTCATCGCCGACCCCGTGGTGGTGGACGAGATGGAGGACGTGGCGCGCGTCTGTGGCTCGCCGCTCATGCAGCGGGTCCCCGTCTGGCACGCGCTGAACCAGCGGGCCATCGGCCGTCGCTTTGCCCTCGAGAACGGTAAGCGCTACGAGGACTTGAACCTGATTATCTGCCACATGGGCGGGGGCATCTCCGTCGCCGCCCATCGCAAGGGCCGCGCCATCGACGCCAACAACGGCCTGGACGGCGAGGGGCCCTTCTCGCCCGAACGGGCGGGGACGCTGCCCTCGGCCGACCTGGTGCGCCTCTGTTACAGCGGCCGCTACACGGAGAGCGAGCTCCTCAAGCGCATAGCCGGCAACGCCGGGCTCTCGGCCCACCTGGGCACGACCGACGTGAAGAAAATCATCGAAAACATCGAGGCGGGCGACCAACACGCCCAGCTGCTCATCGACGCCATGATCTACCAGACGGCCAAGGCCATCGCGGCAGAGGGCGCCGTGCTCTACGGACAAATCGACGCCGTGCTCATCACGGGCGGCATTGCCCACTCGGACTACATCACCTCGCGGCTGCGTCCACGGGTGGAGTTCCTCGCGCCCGTACACATCTATCCCGGGGAAGACGAGATGGAGGCCATGGCCCTCAACGCGCTGACGGCCTTGCGGGGGGAACAGGAGGTGAAAGTCTACGAATAGGCCGGCGGCTACGGCGGAAAACGACGGTGCCCGGACAACTCGGCAGGTTGTCCGGGCACCGTGGCAAATGGCGGTAGGGGCGGAGGCGTCAGCCCAGGTGGGCTACAAGCTCATCGAGCGTCAGGCGCTGCTGCTCGCCGGTGGCCATGTCCTTGAGCGTGACGCAGCCGGCGTTCATCTCTTCCTCGCCGACGAGGGCCACGTAGGGCACGCCGATGGCGTTGGCGTAGCTCATCTGCTTCTTCATCTTCACACTGTCGGGATAGACCTCGGTGGCAATGCCCGCCCGGCGCGTGGCAGCGGCATAGCGCAGGCAGCAGGCCGCCTCGGCCGGGCCGAAGTTGATGAAGAGCAGGCGCACGCCGGAAGCGGCCGCCTTGGGATAGAGGTCGAGCTGGCCCAGCACGTCGTAGATGCGGTCGGCCCCAAACGAGATGCCGACGCCGCTCAGACCGGGCATGCCGAAGATGCCGGTGAGGTCGTCGTAACGGCCGCCGCCCGTGATGGAACCAATCTGGACATCGAGGGCCTTGACCTCGAAGATGCAGCCCGTGTAATAATTCAGCCCGCGCGCCAGGGTAAGGTCGAGCTCAAGGGCATTGTGCAGACCGGAAGCCTGCAAGGCGTCGAGCACGAAGCGCACCTCCTCGACGCCCTTCTGCCCGACGTCGCTCCCGGCAAACAGGGTGCGCATGGCCTCGAGCTTGTCGGCGTTGCTGCCGCCGGTAGAGAGGATGGGGCGAAGCCGGGCTACGGCGGCATCGTCGAGCCCGCTGGCGCGCAGCTCCTCTACGACCTTCTCCGCGCCGATTTTGTCGAGCTTGTCGATGGCTACGGTGATGTCGATGAGGCGTTCGGGCGCGCCGATGACCTCGGCGATGCCGGCCAGGATCTTACGGTTGTTGAGCTTGATACATACGCGGATGCCGAAGCGGGTGAAGACTTCGTCGATGATCTGTACGAGTTCCACCTCGTTGAGCAGCGAGTCGCTGCCGACGACGTCGGCGTCGCACTGGTAGAACTCGCGGTAGCGCCCCTTCTGCGGGCGGTCGGCGCGCCAGACGGGTTGTATCTGATAGCGCTTGAAGGGGAGCTGCAACTCCTCGCGGTGCTGCACGACGTAGCGGGCAAAGGGGACGGTCAGGTCGTAGCGCAGCCCCTTGTCGCAGAAGGCGGCGGCGAGCCGGGCGGGCGACTCGCTACGGAAGTCGTCGCCGCTGACGTCGCCGCGGAAGTCGCCGGAGTTGAGGACCTTGAAGAGGAGCTTGTCGCCCTCTTCGCCGTATTTGCCCATCAGGGTGGAGAGATTCTCCAGGGCGGGCGTCTCAATCTGGCGGAAGCCGTAGAGGGCGTAGACCTGGCGGATGGTGTCGAAGATGTAGTTGCGCTTGGCCATCTCGGCGGGCGAGAAGTCGCGCGTTCCTTTGGGGATAGATGGTTTCTGGGCCATGGGGATGTTGGGTATATGGGTCTGCGCGGGGCGCGTCGGTCCGCGGCCCCGCGCAGGCGGATGGGTGAAACGAATCGGGTCAGTGTACCTCTTTAATAAGGTAGATGTAGGTGGGCAGGTGGTCGCTGTAGCCGTTGAGCCAGACGCCGCCGGCGTGGGTACGCTTGGGGTTGCCCTTATAACGGCCCTCCTGCTGGAAGAGATAGTCGCGCAGGAAGACTTCATTGCGGTAGAACTTCAGCGTGGAGCGGTCGTCGCCCAGCAGATTACCGGTGAAGACAATCTGGTCGAAGAGGTTCCACTTGCCATCGTAGACGAGCGTCCCCTGACCGACCTTGTAGAGCGTGTCCCACCAGGGGTTGTAGAGATCGCCGTCGGACTTGACGTCGGACTTACGATGCACGCAGCCGAGCGACTCGGTGAGGCTCTTGTTGTTAGGGTCGTCGTTGAGGTCACCCATGATGATGATTTTGGCGCCTGGGTCCTGGCGGAGCAGGGCGTCCTTGAGGGCGCGGACCTGGTATCCGGCCCGCTCGCGCGCCTCGCTGCCGGCCGCGCGGGAGGGCCAGTGGTTGACGATGAAGTAGACCTTCTCGCCGGCCAGCTGTCCGCCCATGACGAGGAAGCCGCGCGTCATGTACGTGGTGTCGCCGCGCAGCTCGGTGTAGGCTTTCACGCGGCCGTCGGCGTCGGTGTAGAAGCCGAGGTCAACGTCGGGCTGCTCCTTGTCCAGATAGTAATAGGGCACGAGCATGGAGCTTTCCAGCTGGAAGAATTTCGGGTTGTAGAGAAAGGCGCAGTCGACGCCGCGGCGGTCGGGGCCTTCGTAGTGGACTATGCGGTAGCCGCGGGCGGCCAGGGCGGGCTGCCGCACGAGGTCGGACAGCGTGCGCGTGGTGGAGGCGATGGTGACAGCCAGCCCGGAATTTTTCAAGGGCAAGAAGAAAAGTGAGGTCAAAACCTATTTTCAGGAGGCGCTG
>OHFP01000040.1_pt1 | contig 77737 bp, 60 predicted proteins | sample 1567591 | NCBI WGS metagenome assembly OHFP01 (sample SAMEA3879547, study PRJEB24766) | human gut metagenome | biome: human-associated habitat; feature: feces | place: USA | collected 1985/1987 | reverse complement strand
ATTCCGACAACGGTTCCGAGGAATCCGAGTGAAGGTGCAAGGGCGATGAACAGTGAAATCCATGAAAGTCCGTTCTCCATTTCGCTCATCTGGACTGAACCGTAGGAAACGACGGTCTTCTCGACAACGTCAACTCCCTGGTCGTAGCGGAGAAGTCCCTGATAGAAAATGCTGGCTACGGGGCCGCGGGTGTCACGGCAAACCTTCTTTGCCTCCTCGATGCCTCCCTTCGCGAGAGCGGCCTCAACCTGGGCGACGAGCTTCTTGGTGTTGGTCTTCGAGAAGGTGAGATAGAGGATGCGCTCGATGCAGAGTGCAAGACCGAGGATCAAGCAGAGGGCGATCATGGTCATGAATCCGGGACCACCGTCGATGAACTGGGTCTTCAGAGCCTGGTGAAGGGGAACTTCAGGGGCTGCAGCGGTAAGGTCAGCAAGGCTGGTGGGCTCGCTGGCGGCAGGAGCTGCTGCGGTTGTCTCGGTTGCTGCAGGAGCGTCGTCCTGAGCAGAAGCAACGTTGGCAGAGAAAGCCATTACTCCGGCAACTGCCAAAAACACAAGAAACTTTTTCATAATGATTTTAATAATGTATTATTAGTTGTAATATTATTGTCTTTAAATCCGGTGCAATTTAGTAATAAAAATTCATTTGGCAATACTTATTTTGATATTTCGCCTTTCAGATTCTTCTCCAGCAGCTGTTTCACTCTGTCGTTCGACGCATAGTTTCCCATCAGATAGAACAATTTCCCCAATGCGCTCTCGGTCGTGATGTCGTGGCCTGAAATCACGCCGGCTTCCTTGAGGCTGCGCCCGGTGGCGTAGAGGTCCATGTCCACATCTCCGCTAAGACATTGAGTGACATTCAGAAGAATCTTCCCGCGCGCGGCGGCTTCCTTGACCGTCTCTATGAACCAGGGCTTCGAAATCGCATTCCCCGAACCGTAGGTTTCGAGAATCACCGCCCTCGTCCCGGGGCCGAGCAGGATGTCGCTCACCGCCTGCTCGGTGATGCCCGGATGTATCTTCAGTATGGAGACCCTGGTGTCCAGCACGTCATGGATGCCGAGGGTCCTGCTCCTTGAGGCCGGGTAGTGGATGAATCCGTTATTGTACTTTATGCTGATTCCGGCTGTCGCGAGCGGGGGATAGTTCGGAGAACTGAAGGCGTCGAAACCGGTGGCGTTGACCTTGGTGCTGCGGTTGCCCCTGAAAAGCTGCGAGTTGAAGCAGATGCAGACCTCGGGCACCACCGCGCAGCCGTAGGAATCCTTCGCGGCCGCGATTTCCACAGCCGAGATCAGGTTCTCCTTGCCGTCCGTCCTCGGCCTGCCGACAGGCAGCTGGCTGCCGGTGAATATGACCGGCTTGCAGAGATTGTCCAGCATGAAGCTGAGCGCGGAGGCGCTGTATGCCATGGTGTCGGTGCCGTGAAGTATCACGAAGCCGTCGTAATGTTCGTACCGTTCCTGGATGAGCCTGGCGAGGGACTGCCACAGCGAGGGTTCGACGTTCGACGAGTCTATCAGCGGGGAGAAGGTGTGGGAGTCGATGGTCAGCCCGAACTTGCGCAGCTCCGGGACTTCTTCCAGCAGGCTGTTGAAGTCGAACGGCCTGAGGGCGCCGTCGACCGGGTCCTCCTTCATGCCTATGGTGCCTCCGGTGTAGATCAGCAGCACCGAGGAGGTCTTCGCCGATTTGTCCTTGAATAGATTGAAAGTCATAAGGCAAACAGTGTTTTCGCGTTGGCGGTGGTGGTCTCCGCAATGAATTCCAGGCTGGTCCCCGTGCGCCGCGCCACCTCAGAGGCGATCAGCGGAATCATCGAGCTTTCGTTCCTTTCGCCCCTGTGCGGCACGGGAGTCAGATAGGGCGCGTCGGTTTCGAGGAGTATGCGGTCGAGAGGATAGCGGTGCAGCTCCTCGGCTATGGCCGCCTTCCGGAAGGTCACGACCCCGCCCACTCCTATATACCAGTCGCCGGAGCGGCTGAGCCTGCGGAAGGTCTCGTAGCTGCCTCCGTAGGCGTGCAGGTTGCCCCGCAGGTGCAGCGCACGGCAGTCCTCGATGATCTCCACGAAGTCCCCTGTGGCGTCGCGCAGGTGTATGTTCACCGGGAGGTCCCAGGAGGCCGCCAGCTCCAGCTGCGCACGCAGGGCCTCCTTCTGCTGCTCCGCGAATTCCGCCCCGTAGTGGTAATCCAGACCGATTTCCCCCACGGCGACGGCTTTCCCGTCGTAGGCGGCTTCGACCGCGTCCAGCTCGTCCCGCCAGTCTTCATGGACGGAACCCGGGTAGAGCCCCAGCATGTGGCGCAGCCGCTCCGGGTGCCTCGCCGTAAGCTCAAGCATCCTGCCCCTCTCGTGCGAGTCAATGTCGGCCTGCAGCATCAGGCTGACTCCGGCGGACACTGCCCTGGCGATGATTTCGTCCTCAACGCCGGCGAAGGCCTCATCGTAGCAGTGTGTGTGGGTGTCGATGAACTCCATATCCTACAAATTTAATCTATTCATCGATATATGGTACCGCTAACCGGACAAATTCCCCATAAAACCTGCGTTTGCCGTGCATCTCTGGAACATGTCGCTCGTAATGAAGCCGGCGCCTTCGAGCAGACCCGCCAGCCGCGCCACCTCGGGATAGGGAAGCCCTCCGAGTTCGCAGAGCTCTTCGTAGCTGACCCCGCGCCTTTCACGTATCAGGCCGAACAGCCTGCACAAGCCGTCCACATCATTGCCGGGGAGCTTCCCGGAGAATTGCTGCCGCAGCCGGACTTCGGGACCGGTACGCGGCGAGACTATGCTGCCGAGCCCGACTGACGAAAGCAGCATCGCGGTGGAGACTATCGGCTCCGCAATCTTCTCCGCGAGCAGCTGGTTGCAGCCTGCGGATCGTATGTCGTCTATGCGCCCGGGCAGTACGAACACGCCGCGCCCGTAGCCGGAGGCAAGCCTGGCGGTCATCATGCCTCCTCCCTTCGGCTTCGACTCTATGAGTATGACCGCGTCGGCCATCCCTGCGATTATCCTGTTGCGGCGCAGGAAGACCTGCGGCATCGGCAGGGTTCCGGGCGGATAGTCGGTGACCAGGGCGCAGCCGGGCGTGGACACCATCCTTCCGACGAAGGCGGCATGGCGGCGGGGGTATACGTCATCAATCCCGACGGGGCTGACCCCGACGGTGGGGAGCGAGCATTCGAGCGCGGCCTGCTGGGCTGTGATGTCCACGCCTATCGCCAGTCCGCTGACTATGAGAGGGGGCTTCCCGGCCATGGAGAGCGCTGCCACGATGCGCCTGCACCAGTCCCTGCCGTAGAGGCTCATGTCGCGCGTACCCACTATCGCGACCGCAGGCCGCCGGTTGAAGATTTCCGGAGCCGGGGAGCCGGAGCGCATATACAGGAGCACCGGGGCGTCGGGGCATTCGGCCAGCCTTTTCGGATAGGCGGGGTCGGTGATGCATACGAACGAACAGCCGCTTCCGCGCAGCCTTTCATAGCTGCGTGCGGCTTCGTCCAGGCTGCGAGGCCCGATTTTTCCTGAATATCTGCTGCCGGGGCCGAAAATCCTGGCGATTTCGGAGGGTGGAAGCCCGAAAAGGGCATAAGTGCTGCCGAGTTCGGCGACGATGCGCACGGCAATCCCCGGTTCCTGCCCGAATATGTCATTCAGAGCTATCGCTCCTATGACGGAAAGAGTCTCCTTGTCCATTTTCCATAATTCAAGTCTGGACAAAGATAAGTCTTTCCTTCCGGAATATGAAGCCCGGCGCTATACGATGAGCATGGCGTCGCCGTAGGGGCCGAAGAGATAGTCACCCTTGAGGGCTTCTTCGTAGGCCTTCATCACGTTTTCGTAGCCTCCGAAGGCCGCTACGGTCATGAGCATGGTGGACTGGGGCAGATGGAAGGTCGACACTATTGCATCGGGAACCGAGAACTCGTAGGGAGGGAAGATGAACTTGTTGGTCCATGAGTCGTTGGGCCTCACCTCGTTCTCGGTGGTGACGTAGGTCTCCAGCGCCCTGATGACCGTGACCCCCACTGCGCATATCTTGTGCCCCGTCCTTTTGGTGGTGTTTATCTCGTCGGCTGCCTGTTCGCTGATTATGAACCTCTCACCGTCCATCTTGTGTTTTGACAGGTCTTCGACGTCCACCTTGCGGAAATGGCCTATGCCCATGTGGACGGTTATGAAGGTCTTCTCGATATCCTTGAGTATCATTCTGTTGAAGAGCTCCCTGCTGAAATGCAGGCCGGCGGCCGGAGCCGACACGGCGCCTTCGTTCCTGGCGAAGATGGTCTGGAACTCCTCGGCGTCCCTCTCGTCGGGATCCGTCTTCACCCATTCGGGGACAGGGGTCTTCCCGAGGCTGAACAGGGCTTCCTTGAACTGCTCGTAGGGGCCGTCATAGAGGAAGCGCAGCGTCCTTCCGCGTGAGGTCGTGTTGTCGATGACTTCCGCCACCATGCTGTCGTCCTCGCCGAAATAGAGTTTGTTGCCTATCCTTATCTTGCGGGCGGGATCCACTATCACGTCCCACAGCCTCTGCTCCCTGTTGAGCTCCCTGAGCAGGAAGACCATGATGTCTGCCCCTGTCTTCTCCTTCTTTCCCAGGAGCTTGGCGGGGAAGACCTTGGTGTCGTTGAGCACGAAGCGGTCCCCTTTTCCGAAATAGTCTATGATGTCCTTGAATTTGCGGTGTTCTATCTCTCCGCTGTCCTTGTGGAGGACCAGCAGCCTGCACTCATCTCTCCATTGGATTCTTCCGTCCACTTCCGGCTGCAGTTCCGTAGCTATCTTCTCCTTGGGCAGGTTGAAGTTGAATTGTGAAAGTTTCATGAGGGTTTCAGTAACGTAATAAACACAATACTTTTATTATACGGTTGCTGCAGTGAAAAAGTTTCACGGCTGGCTGAAGAAATTTCAGACCCTGGCTTCGCGGAAGACTTCCTGTATGGAGGGGTAGCTGTTCTTGAGGAAGGGTGGCAGGCTGGAACGCGCCACCCATGCGGCCTTGGTGATGTCCTCCTCCCGCTGCGGCGTCAGATCCACCGGGTCGGTGTAGAGCATATTGTACCACCAGGTGTGCTTGAGGTGCCACAACCCGCCCCTGAGATAGCAGTGGTCGGTGACGCAGATGAGGCTTCCGAGCTCCAGCTGGTCCACACCGGTCTCCTCCCGGACCTCCCTTATCGCCGTGAGCCTTATGTCCTCCCCGTTCTCCCGGTGGCCCTTGGGGAGGTCCCACAGGCCGTTCCGGCTGATCAGGAGGAAGTCGCCCCGGCGGTTGGCGACCAGGCCTCCGGCCGCGTCGACCTCCTTGAACTCGGCGCACAGCTTGCGGTACATCCATCCCGTGTCCTCGGTGGGGATGTAGATGCGCGACAGGGACTCCGAGGCCTCGAACATCGCCACGAGTGTGTGGATGTTGAAATGCTCCCCTATATGGAATTCGATGGAGTTGGGGTCGGCGAGCGCCTGCTCGGACGGTTCGCAGATAATTATGCAGCGCTTCTCGAAATATATCCTGTGCATGAGGAAATTTGCTATCTTTGTGTGGTTGCAAATGTAGCAATTCGACTGATTTATGACAACACATTATTCAAGCAAGCACGGCCTCGTGTCGCGGAGACCGGAGGAACTGTATATGACCTTCTGCGACATGCGCAATTTCTCCCGTCTCGTGCCCGGAAAGGTGGAGGCCGAGGTCACGGCGGACTATGACAATCTTCAGGTCACGGTGCGTGGATTCAGAATCGGGGTCCGCGTGGACGAGCGCGTGCCCTACGGCCTTATACGGCTCGGCAGCTCCGACTCGCCGGTGGAATTCGTGGTCGTGCTCCATTTCGACCATGCGGAGGAGTCCGGCAAGACGGATTTCAGCATAGACATAGACGCCAACCTCAATCTGATGATGCGCTCGATGCTCGGCTCCAAGGTGCAGCAGGGGATTGACGCGCTAGTCGACGGACTGGTGGCCGCCTCGGAAGGCAGGATGCCGGAAATGCCTGAGGATTTCCGCTGATGATTCCGGTTTCCGTCAGGCTCAATCCCTTCAAGGCGGAAGGGGTGCATCTCCCCATTCTTGACGGCTCCTCGCCGGTGCCCTGGTCGCCCCACGGAAGAATACTTGCGGAGCGTCCGGTTTTCACGCTGCACCCTCTTTTCCATGCGGGATGCTATTATGTGCAGGACAGTTCGGCGATGTATGTCGGCCATGTGTTCAGGAAGTTCCTGCCGCAGATGAAGCCCGGGCTGCGGGTCCTCGACCTCTGCGCGGCTCCCGGCGGCAAGACCACCGACCTGGCGGCGTCGCTCCGCGAGCGCTTCGGTGACGACTTCCTGCTGGTGAGCAACGAGGTCATGAAGGACAGGGTGAGGATTCTGGACGACAATGTCGCCCGCTGGGGCGATCCGAACGTGGCGGTGACCTGTTCCGACCCGGCGGCCTTCGCGGCTCTCGGAGAATATTTCGACATCATCGTCGCCGATGTGCCGTGCAGCGGCGAAGGCATGTTCCGCAAGGATGCGAAGGCGGAGGAGCAGTGGAGCCCGGAGCTCGTGAAGATGTGCGCCGCAAGGCAGAGGAGAATACTGGCGGACGCCTGGCCATCGCTGAAGAAAGGCGGAATCCTGGTCTACAGCACCTGCACCTACGAGGATGCCGAGAACGATGATAATCTTGAATGGGCGGCCTCCGTGCTAGGCGGCGAGGTGGTGGAGCCTGAGGACGAATTCCCGGGTTTCGGAGTCAGGCTCACGAGGCACGGCAATCTGCTCAGGGCGGGGGAGGTTCCCGGAGAGGGCCAGTGGGTCGGAGCCCTGGTGAAGAGCGGCGGAGGGGCCGGACGCGGCCGTGCCGACCTGGCTTCCCTGCATCCGCTGAGGTGCGGGCTCTCCAAGGGGGTGATGAAGGGAAAGGATTTCGTTCCGGACGCGGACTGGGCGCTGAGCATAAAATACGAGCGCGGCTCGTATCCCGAATTCGAGCTGGACAAGCCTACCGCGCTGAAATATCTGCACCGCGACGCGATAGTCCTGCCGGGCGCCCCTGCGGGCCATGTCCTCGTGACCTACCGCTCGGTGCCCCTGGGTTTCGTGAAGAACATCGGCCCGAGGTGCAACAACCTGCTCCCCAAGGGCCGTAAAATCAATATGGACGTATGAAGAAGATTATTATATTGATGCTGCTGCCCCTGCTGGCCGTTACCGGACTCCGGGCGCAGGAGAACGTGGAAGGTATCAAGGCCGAATATGAGCGTCAGGTACGCTATGTCGGAGCCTCGGGTCTCGGCGTGGAGACCATAATAAAGCGCTGGGAGGCGGCCGCTCCGGACGATCCGGAGGTGTACGTGGCGAAGTTCAGCTACTATCTCGAGAAGGCGGTCAAGCCCGAAATCATAACCAGGCCGGAGAAGAAGTATCTCGGCAAGGACCCCGTGCTTTCGCTGAAGGATTCGCTGGGTAAGGAGGTATATTATTTCGAGGACGAGGTCTATGACGACGCACTGTTCGGAGAGGCGCTGAAGGCGGTCGAGACCGCGATATCCCTCGACCGGGATGAGCTCCAGTACCGCTTCTACAAGATTACAGCCGTGCTCGGCTACGAGAAGGACAGTCCCGACATGGCCGCAGGGGAGATTCTGGATCTGATAGACGAATACGTCGGCGGAGGGCATCCCTGGACCTTCGGGGGCGAACCGTCCGGAGAGGAGGACTTCTGCCAGGGGATAGGGGAGTACTGCTACAACCTGTTCATGATAGCAAGTCCCATATCGTACGGATATTTTCTTGAAATCTCCGAGAAGATGAACCGGCTGTATCCTGACAACACTGTGTTCATCAACAACATAGGTTCATATTGGCAGGTGGCCGGAGGAAACAGCCGCAAGGCTCTGAAATATTACCGCAAGGCACTCAGGATAGACCCCGACGACTACGTGGCGAACACCAACATCCGCATCATTCAGACTTTACAGTCTCGGAAGGGTCGACCTTCGAAATGAACAGCGTGGGGATGAGCTGGAGCAGCATGATGACCGCGAATGCGGCGGCGTCGGCAAGCAGTATCCCCGGGAGATTCACGTCCACGGGAACGAAGGAGACGAAATAGTTCTCGGGATTGAGTTTCAGAATATGTGTCGTGCCCTGAATCAGGCAGAAGAGCAGGGCTGCGGCGTTCCCTATCAGCATCCCCGTCCCGGCCAGCCTGGCGGACATCCTGAGGAAAACTCCGGCTATCGACCTGTCGGTCATGCCCAGCGATTTCAGGGTTCCTATCGTGGATATGTTCCTGAACAGCAGGATGAGCAGACCTGAAATCATGTTGAAGCCGGCTACCACGGCCATCAGCACCAGAATCGCGTAGACATTGTATTCAATCAGGTTCAGCCAGTCGAACAGCTGGGCGTATCTGTCGGTGGATGCGCTTGCGGCGAGCCCTGTGACCATGCCGGCCTCGGCGGCCTTCTCCCTCATCTCCATCCTCGACTTCGGACGGCGTTCCAGCATCAGCTCCAGGGCCGAAATCTCATAGTCATGCCAGCCGTTCAGCCGCTGCATGTCGGAAATAGGCAGGTATACTATGATGTTGTCACCGGCATCGACCGCGTTATCGTAGACGGACGCTATCGTGAAACGGCGCACCTTGATTCTGTCGGAGATGAAGTATGCGGCGAAATCATCGCCGGGGCCTTTCCCGAGCGAGGCGGCCAGCCCGGACGGAATGCGGACGCACAGGGGTGCGGTGTCAGCGTCAGTGCCCTTGAACAGGGCTCCGTGGATTTCGTTCCCGTCCTTGATTATTCCGGCCCTGTAGACCGCCGGTCTGGCTTCCGCCACTCCCGGTATTCCCAGGACTTTTTCCATGAGCTCGCCGCTCCGGCATATAGGGTCGTCGTCGCCGTACCAGTCCGCCGCGGAGTTCGAGACCAGTATGTCTCCGCTGATTTCCGATATGGCTTTCCTGACTTCGCTGCTGAAGCCGGAAGATATTGATACCGAAATGATTATGATAAAGAAAGAGATGGCAATCGCTATGATTGCCATCCTTCCTTTGAACCGGAGGCGTCCGGCTATGAAGCCTTCGACCTTCATTGAATTTACCAGATTATCACTCTTTCGCTTTCAGGCCTCCACATGGGGTCTCCCTCCTCGATGCCGAAGGCTTCGAAGAAGAAGGGGAGGTTGCGTACGGTCACGTTCACGCGGTTTTCCGCGAGGGAGTGTACGTCCAGCTTGGTCAAGCGCTCCTTGTCCTCGTCGGTGGAGTTCTCGGCCCAGAGGTGGGCGTAGCCGATGAAGAAGCGCTGTGCTGCGGTCAGTCCGTCGATGGGTTCGGGCTCGGCGCCTCCCTCAAGCGAGTTGTGGTATGCCGTCCATGCTATGCTGAGACCGCCCTGGTCGGCTATGTTCTCTCCGAGGGTGAGGGCTCCGTTGGCATGTACGCCGGGTACCACCTCCACTTCATCGAACTGCTTCACGAGGATGTCGGTCTTGGCCTTGAAGGCGGCCTCGTCTTCGGGAGTCCACCAGTTGGTCATGTTGCCGTTCTTGTCGAAGAGCCTGCCCTGGTCGTCGAAACCGTGGGTCATCTCGTGGCCGATTACGACTCCGATGGCTCCGTAGTTGACGGCATCGTCAGCGTCGGCGTTGAAGAAGGGCGGCTGGAGTATGGCTGCAGGGAAGCAGATTTCGTTGGTGGTGGGGTTGTAGTAGGCGTTCACGGTCTGGGGAGTCATGCCCCATTCCTCCATGTCGGTAGGCTTTCCGAGTCTGCCGAGGTTGTCGGCCACGTACCATGCGCTGGCTGCGCGGAGGTTCTCGAAATAGCTGAGTTCGGGGTCGACGTTGAGCTTGCTGTAGTCCTTCCACTTGTCGGGATAGCCGATTTTCACCTTGAAGTTCGCGAGCTTGTCCTGCGCGTAGGCCTTGGTCTCGTCGGACATCCAGTCGAGTGAGTCGATGTGCTGGCTCAGGGATGTCTGGAGGTTGTGTACGAGGTCGAGCACCTTGGCCTTGTATTCTTCGGGGAAGTACTTGCTGACGTACATCTGGCCGACGGCCTCGCCGAGCACGCTGTTGGGCACGCTCATGGCACGCTTCCACCTGGGCTGCTTCTCGGTGACTCCGCTCATCTGGGTGCTGAAGAAGTCGAACGCCGCATCGTAGTATTCGTCGGAAAGGCTTCCTGCGGCGCTGTTCAGCAGGCATGCGGCCATGTAGTCCTTGAGCTCGTCGAGGGAGGCGGAGGCGAAGAGCCTGTCGAGTCCGTCGAAATAGGACAGCTGCTGCACGATGATCTTGTCCTGCTCGGGTATGCCGAGGAGCTCGAAGAAGGTGCCGTAGTCGAAGTTCTTCCACCTTGCGCAGATTTCAGCCGTGCTCATCGGGTTGTACTGCTTGGTGTAGTCGCGGTTCTGGACGCTGGTCCATGAGATTTCGGCGAGCCTGTCCTCGATTTCCACCGCGTTGGCGGCCTTCTGCGCCGCATCCTCATAGCCGCTGAGGCTGAAGAGCCTGGTCAGCATGTCGGTGTATCCCTGATGGAGGTCGGCGTTGGCAGGGTCAACATAGTAGTCGCGGTCGCCCATTCCGAGGCCGCCCTGGCCGAGGTAGAGAATCTGCACCTGGCTGTCCATGAGGTCGGCCTGCACGCCTACGCTGAAGAATCCGCCTTCGCCGTACTTGTTCTCGTCGGCGAGTTCGTCGGCGAGTCCGGCCTTGTCGCTGACGGCATAGAGCTGGTCAAGGTATTTCTTCAGAGGCTGGCCGCCCTCGGCGTTGAGCCTTACGGAGTCGAGGCCCTGCTTGTAGAGGTCCACGATCTTCTGGTCTATGGTTCCGGGCTCGGGTGACATCTCCGCCATCTCTGCGAAGAGGTCGTTGAGGCGGGTCACGTTGTTCTCGCGGAGCGCGTCGAAGGAGCCGAAACTTGCGTATTCGGGCTTGAGGGGATTCTTTGCCATCCAGCCTCCGTTTGCATACTGGTAGAAGTCATCGCCGGGCGACACGGTGAGGTCCATGTCGGTGAGGTCGATGGCGGGAACCTTCTCTCCCTTGGGCTGGCATGCCGCCAGCATCACCAGGGGAAGCAAAAACACTAATAACTTTTTCATATTCTATATGGTTTTGAAAATACCGTATTTTGCGAAATTACGAAAAAAGACGATATTTAGCTTCATTTTTCTGCAAAATACAAGTTTTATGGGCAATAGAGTCGGAAATATCATATTCAGATACGTGGTGGCCAGCGTGGGGCTCTTCATGATAGCCTTCGCGATTGCGCTCGCGATCAAGTCCAATCTCGGAACCGCGCCGCTCTCGTGCGTGGCCTACGTGCTCAACCTCGACATCCCCGGCATCTCGGTGGGGGCGTTCACCTTTCTGGTGAACATGGTCTATATCCTGGTGCAGCTGGCGGTGCTCAGGAAGCGTTTCAAATTGGTGAGCCTCATGCAGGTGGTGGCTTCGGTCGTATTCGGCTATATGATAGACGCGTCGCTCTGGATGCTGGGCTGGCTGGAGCCGGCGGGCTTCGGCACGAGACTGCTGCTGATTCTCGCCGCTGCCGCCATCACGGCGCTTGGCACGAGCATAGAGGTCGCCGCCAACGCCTGGATGGTCTCTGCTGAAATGACCGTGGCCGCGTTCTCGTCGACCTTCGGCAAGGAGTTCGGCAAGGTGAAGATGGTCATGGATTCGAGCATGGTCGTGATCTCGGCGGTGCTGGCCTTCATCTTCTTCGGGAATTTCTTCGGAAGCGGCGAGTTCACAGGCCTGGCCGATGTGCTCCTGGCCCGCACTCCCGGCGTAGTGATAGGCCTCGGAACCCTGCTCATGGCATTCTTGCCGGGCTATCTGATGCGCTTCACCGACCGGCTGGTCGCGAAGGTCTCCGGCGGTGCTCCCATGTAGGCTTCCGGAGAGTGACGTGGGAGCCTTGGTCCGACATGGTCCGTAACCGCCGGCAGCACCGGCTCGTCTACGTAGTAGTCTATCAGCAGAATTGATTCCTTCGCGGAGCGTATCAGGTCCGCGGCAAATTACTCTTAATCATAGAAACATTGTCATATATGCTGGAAGATACAGCAAATCTTCTTCCTTACGCATATCTTTCGTATAAATCAGATACTTGTTTTTAATCCGGGCAGAAAATTTTCTGCAAAAGGCATCCAAGGAAGCATGTGCCTTATAACCTGATGATTTCACCTCGATGGGACTTATCTTGTCATCTTCGGCTATCAGAAAATCTACTTCGTAATTGTGCTTTCCGCTTTCTGTGGGAAATGTGTAATAGTACAACTCGTGTCCGGCAGCTTTCAGCATCTGGGAGATGGCATTCTCATAGACATACCCTAAATCCGCACTCAGTTTGTCACTGAGAAGCTTATGGTAAATCGTGTTGTCGGTGAACTTCCTATCCCAAAACGCGAGAGTGACGAACAGTCCCGTGTCGCCTGCAAACATCTTGTATTTGTCGGGATTCTGATGCAATGCCATTCCAACGCCAGGATCATTGGCATGATAAGACATGTTGACCACCATTGACTCCTTGATTTCTGAAATGATTTCCGCCAATTCGGAGTTACGAGTGCCGTTTGTCGCACTCCATGCCAGATACCTGCTGGCGTTGCTTGTCAGTTGTGCCGGAATCTGATGGTACATCTTGGAAGCATTGCCTGTCGGGTCTATTTTATTGAAATCATTTTCATACAATGTTATGATGGAACGTTTCACACTGTCTACATTTTCAAGATTGTTGGTGTCAAGGTAGGAAGCCACAGCCTGCGGCATGCCGCCTATAAGCATATACAAGCGGAAATCACGCATCAGCTTACGGTTCGTTGCATCTCCCAAAGAAGTCCTGTCGTGGAAACAGCCTTGGAGCAAATTTATCGTTGCGGTATCTCCCAATGCCCACTTGAACTCTTCATAATCCATCGGATACATGTGGAGTTTGACTTCCTCGCTTGGGATAAGAATATCCTTGACGTTCTTGCGGATTGAAATCAGCGAACCTGTTTCAATATAATCATATCTTCCGTCTTTTACAAGATACTTGATTGCCTGCCTTGCTTTAGGCGCGAGTTGGACTTCATCGAAAATAATGGCAGACTTGCGTTCTTTCAATTCTATACCGTACTCCAGTTGCAGCCGCATGAAAATACGGTTAAGGTCAGATACATCATTGAACAAGTCGCGGATTTCGGGGGAGCATGCGGCAAAATCCACCAATATATGGGTGTCGTATTCATTTGTCGCAAATTCTTCAGCGATAGTGGATTTCCCGACACGTCTTGCTCCCTGTATCAATACAGCCGTTCTGCCTTCATCTGTCTGTTTCCATTGTAGAAGTTCATCGTAAATTTTTCTTTTGAATATCATAGATTGACTTTTATTGTCGGTAAAAATAACATGTATGGCACGAATCTCAAAATGTATTTGATTGAAAATAGCATTAATCTCAATTTGTTTGACTATAACGCATAAATCTCAGAATTATTATTGCGCAATAGTACAGTAATCTCGTTTTCTAAATAATCCCAATATCCTGTTCAACCGGATTTGCAATCCGGTTGTTTCCGGCAGATTGCATATCTGCCGGTATGAGGCAAGGATTCCCGTGAAATCTATCGGCTTTCACGAGACGGGTACTCGTAGATTATGTCGTTTCGCCTGCCCTGACAAGGGTATCTGATACTCTTTATCAAGGGTCACTGTGACTGTTCCGTCCCGTTGCCGCTGGCATCATACGTCACCGTCTTGTCCAGCGTATCGCCCGTGTAGCAATAGACGGTGCTGTTGGTGATGCTGCCATCCGCGCCTGCCTGTATGGAGTTTGTGCCGCCACCTGTGCCCGATGTGGACCCGGTCCACCCGATGTAATCGGCATTGCCGCCTCCACGATGGGTGTGGATGATGGAATTGCTGACAACGACCTTGGGCAACGCGGATGCGTAAATTCCATCCCTACTATTGAAGCCGACCCCTATGCCCGGGGCGAAGCTGGAAGAATTGCTGCCCCCATAGGTATGCACGGTGGCGTCTTGTATGGTAAGCGTGCCAACCTCACCATCGCCCGCGCCGCCGATGCCTGCTCCTATGCCCTCATAATCATTGCCGCTGCCGTCCTCGTTCTCGCCAACGCGCGTCCACGGCTCCTCGCTCGCCTCCGCGGTGATGCTTACGCTGCCTATCTGCAAGGGCTATTCGCCGTCGGGCAAAGCCGCACCCTGTTCCGCCAGTTCATCCTGCGTGCAGGCGGTGAGCAGGGTGGCCGCCATGAGGCATATTGTCGTAAATAATCTGTTTTTCTTCATATCTTCTGTCATTCTTGATTCTTCGTTATTATAATAAGCCTCCACCCGTGCCCGGATGTTCTCGCGCAGGCATTCCTCGTAGAGCCACGGCTCGGCGCTGTGGAAGTCGCCCGCATTCATCATATTCTGCATATAAAAGCGCGGCATCGCACCTTACGGCGCGATGTCGCGTTGTCTGCCTGTATAGGAGGGCCTTCCTACTCCTCCCTGTTCATGTTATAGCAGTGGTATGGTATCCGTGCGGCCTGTGCATCCGCATGGAGCTCCAGGATTTCCGGGTAATGAAATCCGGAAACCGCCGAAGGCCTTCCTGACCGGTGTATGGATTCTGTACGGGCCATTGTCCTGATTTGTGCGTAAATATAGTGAAAATATGGATATTGTCATGGCTTGTTCTCCGGGCATATCCGGCAGAACTCGCGGTAGATGGCCATCACATCGTGTACGTAGCGGGTGGTCTCGGAGCCCTTGAAGGTGCCCAGCTTCACGACCCCCGTGTCCATGACCGATTCCTCCCTCATCTCCGGAAGCACCTGGATGACATCCTCCCAGTATCCCGAATCCTTCTCCCTGAGGTCGGCGAGCCGCAGGATGTCATCGACCCTGCCCATTCCGGCATTGTATGCGGCGAGTGCGAACTTGTAGCGTTCGTCCTCGTTGGCCGCCACCCTGCGGTAGCGGTGTACGAGCCTGCCGAACAGTCTGGCGCCGGCCTCGATGTTGCTTTCAGGGTCGAGGGGGTCGTCAACCCCGTAATGCGCTGCGGTCGAGGGCATCATCTGCATAAGCCCGCTGGCGCCACGGTGGGACCTCGCCTCGATGTGGAAGCGGGATTCCTTGTAGATTATGGCTGCCAGCAGCCTCCAGTCCACATCTATCGAGTCGGCGTTCGCCCTGATCAGGCTGTCGTAGGGGCTCAGCACCTCCCTCTGCCGGCTCCGGAACACGTCGTAGCGTTCGAGGAAGCTGCTTCTGACTTTCTCATGCTCTTCCGAAAGCTCCCACTCGGCGAGCCACGAGTCGAAATCCTCCATGTCGCGCGTGTCATCCGCCCTCATGAGCCATACGGACAGACTGTCTACGGGCCGGGAAACGAGCACGCTGTCTATGGAGAGGCTGTCGTGCCATGAGACGGCCACCATGTCCACCCGCCCCGCCTTGAGCGAGTCTATATAGGAGCTGTTCTTCCTGGCGGCGCCTATTTCCACGCTCTGCCCGTTGTGCTCGGCGTAGCTTTCGAGAAGGTAGTAGTTGTATCCTACCAGCAGGGCGCCCGAGTTGCTGCTGCGGTCAAGCTGGATTATGCCTCTGATGTGTGTCCTGAGCGGTTCCGGCTCCGCTTCGCTGCGTTGTGGAACCCATAATACCGAGATTGCGAAAGTCGAGACGAGCAGCAATCCCGTCACGATGAGCGCTGTGATTTCCTGTCTTGTCATCTGCCTGATCCGGGCGGACTCGCATATCCCCTTGGTTGGGCGTAGAAGGGCCAGTAAATGCCCAGTTTGAGTCCTTCCATTCCGTTTTTGGTAACTATGTAGCGGTCGGCGCTGAAATAGTCGAACTGGTCCATCGGCCATCCGCCGCCCGCATTCTGGTATTTGATGAATATGGTCGCCCTCTTCCACTGCACGTTCACGAAGATGTCGAAGTAGGGTCCGTTCGTATAGAGGTTCTCGGTCTGGTTATGGAAGACTCCGAGATTGGGGTTCCACGCAGGAGAGTGCCAGGGCGTGTTGTAGAACGCGTTGGCGCCTATCTGCATCACCATTATGTTGTTGGTCTTGGTCTCGTCGCGCTGGACGACGAACTGGAGATAGTACTTGAGGTTGAGGGCCAGCTTGGGAAGCGGGAGCACGTCCTGGTTGGACGACAGCTGGAACAGCAGCTTGTTGTCCAGATGCAGGGGGCCAAGCACGAATTCCTTGCGCAGCGAGGCGTTCAGCACGCTCATGGCCTGCTCGTTCTGCCTGATGATGCCCTGGCTGTCGTACCATATATTGTTGGCCAGCAGGGCGTATCCCACCCTGGCATTCAGCTTCCATCTAGGTATGTCGACGGTGCCGAGGACGGAGGTATTGGATATCTTGCCGAATTCGTTGTCCCACTTGAAGTGGTTGGCGTTGATGTGCTGCTGGTACCAGGTCGGCTCGAGCAGCGTGCTTTCGAAATGCACGCCCACCGACACGGGGCTCTTCCTCTCCCTGCGGAAAGGGTAGAAGTTGTAGCGGCCGTTCGCGGAAATCTCGAAATCCCCGAAATCGTGGCCCAGGAGGGTGTATTTTGCCTTGGCGTCCCAGAAGAAGCTGTTGCGCAGCTGGCCTTCCGCTCCGGCGTAGATGTAGAAGGAGTTCTCGGTATGGTTCTGCGGGCGCACGGAGGTGCTGTCGAAATAGGTGCGCAGCACATCGCCGACTCCGACGTCGAGTTTCGAGACTACGCCCTCGCTGGACCAGGGCTGCAGTCTGATGAAGAATTTGTTGTCGAGCTTCATCACCCTCATCGAGTCCGCGCTCTGCACGTCGTTGTAGTTGAAGACGTTGTTGTAGAACTCACGTCCTATGTCGTCGCTGATGTTGTCGGTGTAGGTCCGGGTGTAGGTCGAGAATTCGGAGCTGTGTCCTATGTATGCCGTGGTGATGTCGCGCCTCATGCTGTCGGAGTCGAAGGTCAGCGTGCTGTCCTTCTTCGCCCTCATCTTCATTATGAAGTTGAAGGGTATGCGCAGCTGCTGGTCGAGGAACACGGTGTTCTTCTTTATGCGCGAGTGCGCGTTCGTGAGGTTCACCCTGATGTCGCGTCCGTCCACAGTGGTGTCGCGTATCCACGTCAGGTCGTTGATTCCTCCGTTCTCGTCGCGGGAGACCATGTTGTAGATGTAGCCCGCGTGCATGGTGTATTTCTTTCCGAGGTAGTTGGCCTGGACCACGGTGGTCTTGTTGACGGTCTCCTCGTTCTCAAGTATGCCCGCGCCCCCGTATCTGTCGTAGAGCAGGGAGAAGTTGAATTCGGGCGTTATGTTCTGGGTCGTGAATATGTGCAGGTTGTCGGACTCCTTGTCGTCGCCGGCCAGCAGAGTGCCGAAATACCCCAGCTCGGTGTAGGGGGTCTTCGTGTTGTAGTGCGGGAGCGTGCCGGGGGAGAAGCTCCATGACTCGTAGGCGTCGTAGAAGTCCACCCTTTCGTTGCTCTTCCTGTTGAAGTAGTCGTAGTACTGCACGGCGGAGCCGGAGACTCCCAGCCAGCTGGCGTTGACGTCGTTCCGCTGGAAGGGAAGGTCGTAGAAACGGTAGTTGAAGGAAGTGTCGGGTATCCCGACGTCCATCTTGTGGAAGTCCTGGTCCACAGTCCAGCTGATGATGCGCTTGTACTGCATCGAGTCGGGAATCGCGTAGGTCTCCAGGATCCTCGGGGTCTCGGCTATGATGGAGTCCCTGATGTTCTGCCGCTCTTCCTTGGCGAGCCGCAGGGAGTCGGCCCTGGCGGCCTTCAGGTTCATGCGCTGTTCGGCGTCGTACTTGCGGCGCTCCTTGGGTGTCAGCGAGTTGTACCATGCCTCGAACTTGGCCTTGGCCTTGGCTATGGAGTCGGCTATGTAGATGGAGTCCAGCTTGTCCCAGAGCGAGGAGTCGAGCAGGGCCTTGAGCGAGTCCCTGGGGCTGAGCCTGTCGGCGAGCGAATCATGCAGGTCCAGCACCTCCTCTTCTTCGAGGCTGTCGGCGAAGTCCAGCAGGCTGCTGTCGGTCACGGGCCCGGACCGATAGGCGAAGGGGTCGTAGATCACCGTGTCGGCGAAGTCGTACGCCTCCGGCATCCCGGAGGACATGAGCCTCGAACTGCCGAAGTCGACTGCGCCTGCGGAGGCGAAGGCGAGCACGGCCGCCGGGAACCATATTCGTGACAGCAGTTTCATTGCAACTTGCAAAGTTAAACACTTTTTTGTTAATCCCCCAAAAGTGCGTATTTTCGTGTCAGCTATGGATATTTTGACTAAACTCTACGAGGACTGGTCGGGCTGCCGCCCGTACGGGTCCGAGCTGCTGCCTCTTTCGGGCAGCGCGAGAAAATATTACAGAATCACCGGTGACGCCGGTACCGTGATAGGGTGCATAGGGACGAACCCCGCCGAGAACCGCGCCTTCCTCGCGATAGCGGAGCGCTTCGAGTTCGCAGGTCTGCATGCCCCGCACATATTCGCCGTCTCCGGCGACGGAATGAGCTACCTTCAGGAGGATCTGGGCGACGGTCAGCTCTTCGAGCTTCTGAAGCCGGCGGTCGCGGACGCCTCGTATTCCGGCGAGCAGCTGGCGTGGATACACGACGCCATCGCCCTTCTGCCGGCGGTGCAGTTCAAGGTCGGGGAGGGCCTCGACTGGGACGTATGCTTCCCCGACAGGGAGTTCAACCGGCGCATGGTGAATTTCGACATCAACTATTTCAAATACGACTTCCTGAAGCTGACGGGGCTCGAGTTCGATGAGATCCGTCTCCAGGACGATTTCGACCGGCTGGTGGAGGATTCTGTGGATTTTGAGGGCGATACCTTCATGTACCGCGACTTCCAGGCGCGCAACATCATGATAAAGGACGGCGAGCCCTGTTTCATCGATTTCCAGGGAGGCCGCCGCGGCCCGGTGCAGTACGACCTCGCGTCCTTCCTCTGGAATGCCGGCACGCATTTCCCGAAGAGTCTGCGCGGGGAGCTGGAGGACGTGTACCTGGAGGCGCTTTCCGAATTCCACCCGGTCGACAGGGACGACTTCTACCGCCGCTACCGCCTGATTACCCTCGTGCGTCTGCTTCAGGAGACCGGCGCATACGGTTTCAGGGGCATAGTGGAGCGCAAGCGGCTTTTCATCGACTGCATACCCGGAGTGCTGCGCAGCCTGCATGAGCTCGCATCGGAACCTTTCGAGCGCTATCCCTACCTGACCGAACTGCTGTTGCGGCTTTCGGAGGAGTGGGACGGAAGCACAATCCTGCCGGAGGTGAAGGTGCTATGAAGGCCATGATTTTCGCGGCCGGCCTGGGCACGCGCCTGCGGCCGCTTACCGACAGCATGCCGAAGGCGCTCGTCCCCGTGGGCGGCATACCCATGCTGCAGCGGGTGATAGAGAAGCTGAAGGCGGCCGGAATCAGCGGATTTGTGGTGAACGTACACCATTTCGCGCGGCAGATTGAGGATTTCCTTGCGGAAAACGGCAATTTCGGCGTCAGCGTGGAAATTTCGCGCGAGCTGGAGCGACCGCTGGAGACTGGAGGCGGCATACGCAAGGCGGAGCCCTACCTGGGCGGCGGGCGTTTCCTGGTCCACAACGTGGACATGCTGAGCGACCTTGATGTCCGAGGATTCATCGCCGCCGACAGGCCTTCATCGCTAGCGACCCTGCTGGTCACCGATTCCGAAGATGCCGACCGCTACCTGCTGTTCGACGACCGTATGCGGCTCGCCGGATGGACCAATGTGCGCACCGGGGAAGTGAAGAGCCCGTATCCCGATTTCGACCCCTCGCGCTGCCGCCGCCTGTCCTTCTGCGGCATACACATCGTTTCGCCGGAAGTTTTCCCGCTGATGCAAGCCTGGCCGGAGAAATTCTCGATAATAGACTTCTACCTCAGCGTCGCCGCCTCGCATGAAATCGTGGGAGTCTGCGCCCCCGGCCTCAATATCATCGACATCGGCAGCCCCGATAAGCTCGCCGAGGCCGACAGCCTGATGCGCAGTCTCCCAGGCGCATCGGCAGTTTGATGACGGTGCCGTTTCTGCAAACCGGCCCGTCCCTGGACGAACCTCTCCCCGCTCCGGAAAAAATTGTCGGTAAAGCCGCCGGACATGAAACTTTCCCCCGAGCCTTGCCGTATAATTAACAGAACTGTTAAACAGCATTGTTTATAAATTTGAGGCAAAATGAATGCGGAAAGAAAGCACAGAGAGCGCAGCAACAGCGAACAGGCGATAATGGCAGCCGCCGAGGAACTCTTCCTCGAAAACGGTTACAGCAAGACCACCACCACCATGATAGCTGCCAGGGCGGGCGTCACCCATGCCATGCTCCACTACTATTTCAGGACGAAGGAGCATATCTTCATAAAGGTGGTTGACAAATACATGGACGAGCTGCTGGACTCATTCCAGCCGCTGATGAGAAAGCAGGCCCCGTTCTGGGAGACTCTGGAGACTGGAATTTCCGCGCATTTCGACTTCCTGCTCAAACACCCCTCGCTGCCGGCCTTCCTCTATGACACCCTACGCTACAATCCGGAGCTGATAGAGTCTTGGATGGGGCGGATAACGGGCACGTTGCGGAGAATAGCCCTCTTTCACGGCGAACTTATACGCAAGGAGATGGATGCCGGGAGAATCCGCAGGGTCGACCCTGTCCAGCTTATGCTCGACATCGTCACGCTGAACATATCGCCTTTTCTCCTGCTCCCGGCCGCCAGGAACATGCTTGACGGAACCGGCGGCGGCAGGCTCTCCGGAATCATGGAAGGCCGGAAGGCGGAAATCATAGCCCTGATAAGGGCCAGACTATATGGTGACGATATAAACGACAGTCATGATGAAGGCAAGCAGAATTAATCCGGCGGCCGCACTGCTGCTCCTTTTCGCGGCCCTGCAGCCCGCATCCGCCCAGGTCACCCTCGAGCAGTGCATGGACCTGGCGCGGAAGAACTATCCCCAGATACGCCAGCTGAACCTGATTGAGGCCGCAGCGGAATACGACATCGCGGCTGCCATGAAATCCTGGCTCCCGCGCCTGACAGTTTCCGGCAAGGCTTCGTACCAGTCGGACGTGGTGGAGATGCCTTTCGAGATTCCGGGCTTCAGCTTCGACCTGCCGCACGACCAGTATTCGGTGGTCGGCGAAATCAGCCAGACCATCTGGGACGGCGGAACGTCGAAAAGCCAGAAAGAGCTGTACTCCGCCGGCGCCGAAGTCCAGAAGAGCCAGGTCGAGGTGTCGGTCTATTCCATAAACGACAGGGTGGCGCAGGTCTACCTCGGCATCTTGCTCATCGACGCCCAGCTGCACCAGAACGACATACTCGGGAGAAGCCTTGAGAGAAATGCGGACCAGGTCAGGGCGTGCATCGACAACGGCACGGCCTACAGGGCCGACCTCGACATCGTAAGGGTCAACATGCTCGACTGCGAACAGCAGAAGGAGGGCCTGCTGTCCGACAGGGCGGCCTACGTCGGGATGCTGGAGAAGCTTACGGGAATCAGCCTCGACGGCCAGGAGCTGGCCGTTCCTGATTACGACGTCCGCATCACGGACTCCGTCACCCGCCCGGAGCTTTCCCTCTACGACGCGCAGCTCAGGCAGGGGGAGGCCCAGCTCCGCCAGCTCGACACCAAGATATTCCCGAAATTCAGCCTTTCTCTCCAGGGCGGCATGGGCAGGCCGGGACTGAACATGCTGGACAGCTCGTTCCAGCCCTACTGGACCGCCGGAATCAAGATGTCCTGGGACATAGGCGCCCTCTATACCAGGAAGGACGAAAAGCAGAAGCTCGACGTCCAGCTCCGCACGATAGAGTCCGACAGGGAGACCTTCCTCTTCAACACGGGCATCAGCGCGCTTCAGCTGAAAAGCTCTATCGACAAGGCGCGCCGGCTTCTGGAGAAGGACGGGGAGATCATAGCGCTCCAGGAATCCGTCCGTGCCGCCGGCGAAGAGCAGTACCGCAACGGCGCGATTTCCATGAACGACCTGATGAAGAGGATAGACGACGAATATAACGCCAGGGTGGCGGAATCGATACACAGAATTCAGCTGCTGATGGCGATATGCGACTACAGGAACTGCATAGGATACGGCGAATAATGAAAACAAGCTTGACAATGGAAAATACGAGAATCATGGCGGCTGTCGCGGCGGTGCTGTCCGTCGCCGGCTGCGGACCGAGAACGCCCGACTATGACGCGTGCGGGCAGGTGGACGCCGTGGAAGTCACCGTGTCCGCCGAAAACGGCGGGCGGATGGTGAGACTGGACGTCATCGAGGGCGACAGGCTCCTGAAAGGGGAGTGCGTGGGCAGCATAGACACGGTGCAGTTATGGCTGCAGCGCGAAGAACTCCTGCGCAGGAAGGCCAGCGCCGCAGTCAAGGAGGTGGACGTGGAATGCCAGATGAGGCCGCAGTATGCGCAGTTGGAGAACCTCTCCCGGGAGCTGAAGCGCGCCTCCGCCCTGCTGGCCCGGGATGCCGGGACGCAGAAGCAGGTCGATGACCTGAACTCGCAGATAGACATCCTGCAGGGCCAGATAGCAGCGGCGGAGCAGAACTACAGGCAGAACAACGAGGGCATCGCCGCCGAGATAGCCACCATCGAAGTCCAGATAGCCGAAACCGAGGACAAGTTGAGGAAATGCAGGGTATGTTCGCCCATCGGCGGCACCGTTCTCACCAAATATGTCGAAGAGGGCGAGATGGTCACCGCCGGAAAGCCGCTCTTCACCATAGTCGACATGGACGAGCTCTACGTGAGGGCGTATTTCTCCACCGCCCAGCTGGCCGGACTGAAGCCCGGCGACCGGGTGAAGGTCCTGCCCGATGACGGCTCCAGGCAGCTCCGGGAATACGGAGGGACGGTCACCTGGATTTCGGAGGAGGCGGAGTTCACGCCGAAGAACATCCAGACCAGGGACGAGAGGGCGGACCTCGTGTATGCCGTCAAGGTCGCCGTGGACAAGGGCAGCCCCCTGCGTCTGGGAATGTATGCCTATATCGTCGCCGACTGAGCCATGGATGCCATCGAAATAAAGGGAATGTCGAAAAGCTACGGACAGCTCCGGGCGGTGAAGGATATCTCCCTGAACGTCAGGGAAGGGGAGATATTCGGACTCATCGGCCCCGACGGGGCGGGAAAGACCACGCTGTTCCGCATGATGACCACTCTGATGCTTCCGGACGCCGGAAGCGGGAGGATATGCGGTCTCGACATTGTCCGCGATTATTTCAGCATCAGGAAGATCATAGGCTACATGCCGGGGAGGTTCTCGCTCTATCAGGACCTCAGCGTAAGGGAGAATCTGGAGTTCTATGCGACGCTGTTCGGGACCACGATAGAGCGGAGCTACGATACGATAAGGGAGATATATTCGCAGATAGAGCCGTTCAGCGGACGCCGGGCGGGCAAGCTCTCGGGCGGGATGAAGCAGAAGCTGGCCCTGTGCTGCGCGCTGGTCCACAGGCCGTCGGTGCTTTTCCTTGACGAGCCCACCACCGGAGTGGACGCCGTGAGCCGGGGAGACTTCTGGACCATGCTGGGACGCATACGGGAGTCGGGGGTGACCGTGTTCGTGTCAACTCCGTACATGGACGAGGCCGCGCTATGCGACCGTCTCGCCCTGATACGCTCGGGCGAGATCATAGGCTCCGGGACGCCTTCGCAGATAGTGTCGGCATATCCCTACAGGATACTCGCCGTCAGGGGAAACAGGATGTATCCGCTGCTGAAGGCCCTCAGGGGGCTGGACGGGGCGGTGAGCTGCTTTTCCTTCGGAGATTGCCACCATCTCGCCTACGACCCTGCCAGGACGGATCGGGAGACGCTGCTGGGCGGGCTTGCGGCCAGGGGCTTCGGCGATTGCAGCGTCAGGGAAATAGAGCCGGGCATAGAAGACTGTTTCATGCAACTTTCAGGAAAATGGACGCAGCGGGCAATGTGATAGAGATACGGAACCTCACGAAGAGGTTCGGCGGCTTCACGGCGGTGGACGGCATAAGCTTCGACGTCCGCCGTGGGGAGATATTCGGCTTCCTCGGGGCCAACGGCGCCGGCAAGACCACCGCGATGAGGATATTGTGCGGGCTGAGCCGTCCTTCCGGAGGCGGCGGCACGGTAGCCGGCTTCGACATCTGCAGGGAGCAGGAAAAGATAAAGAGGAACATAGGCTACATGAGCCAGAAGTTCTCGCTCTATCCCGACCTCACGGTAAGGGAGAACATACGCCTGTTCGGAGGCATCTACGGCCTCAAGGACGGGCGGATAAAGGAAAAGACCCGGGAGATGCTCGGTATGCTCGGAATGGAGGGCGAGGGCGACAAATACGCCGGCGAGCTGCCTCTCGGATGGAAACAGAAGCTCTCGTTCTGCATCGCGCTCGTGCACGCTCCGGACATCATCTTTCTCGACGAGCCCACCGGGGGAGTGGATCCGGAGACCAGGCGCAGGTTCTGGGAGCTCATTTATGAGACGGCCGGCCGGGGCACCACGGTCTTCGTGACCACGCACTACATGGACGAGGCCGAATACTGCGACCGCGTGTCCATAATGGTGGACGGGAGAATAGCCGCGATGGGCTCTCCCGAAAGCCTGAAGCGGGAGTTCGGGGCCGGCGGCATGGACGGGGTGTTCCGGCTGGTGGCCGGCAGGGCTGAAAGGGAGGGCTGAACATGAAGGAGTTCCTGTCACTTGTCAGAAAGGAGTGCCGCCATATCTTCAGGGACAAGCGCACCATACTGATCGTCATGATTATGCCGGTGGTGCAGATCATACTCTTCGGCTTCGCGGTGAGCACGGAGGTCACGCGCGCCAGGGTGGCGTTCTGCGGCGACATGTCCGACACGCGGGTCAGGGAAGCCGTGGAGAGGATAGAGAACAACAGGTACCTGGAATATGCCGGGCAGCTGCCGGGCCCGGACGGGATCGAGGAACTTTTCCGCAGGAACGGAGCCGACGCCGTGGTCTGCTTCAGCCGGAATTTCGGACGTTCGCTGCCGTCGGGGGAGGCCGCGATAAGAATCATCGGCGACGGGTCCGACCCGAACACGGCGAGAATCATCACGAGCTACGTGGCGGGGGTCATACAGCAGGAGCAGCAGGATGTCAGCATCGGGATGAGCGGGAGCCCGCAGCCGTCCATGACCCCGGTGGTCCAGCTTATGTACAACCCCGCGATGAAGTCGTCGTATAATTTCGTTCCGGGCGTCATGGGGCTGATTCTCATGCTGATATGCTCCATGATGACGGCGGTCTCGATCGTGAGGGAGAAGGAGACGGGCACGCTGGAGTTGCTGCTGGTGTCGCCAGTGAGGCCGCTGTGGATAATTTTCAGCAAGCTCGTGCCCTATCTGCTGCTTTCGGTGCTGAATTTCGCTAGCATACTGCTGCTTTCGCATTATGTGATGGAGGTGCCCGTGCGCGGAAGCCTGGCGCTCCTGGCCCTGGTGGCCACGGTCTTCGTGGTGACCTCCCTTGCCGTGGGCATACTGGTGTCGGTGATTTCGTCCACCCAGAGGACGGCCATGCTGATATGCGGAATGGGGCTCACGATGCCTACGATGATATTTTCCGGAATCATCTTCCCGTGCGAGAACATGCCTCTGCCCCTTCAGTGGTTTTCCGACATAATTCCGGCGAAATGGTTCATAATAATGGTCAAGAAGATCATGATACAGGGCGGCGGGCTGGCGTCGGTGGCCGGCGAGCTGGCCATACTTTCCGGCATGGCCGCCGTGCTGCTCGCGGTCAGCATCAGAAGTTTCAGGACAAGGCTGCAATAGGAGGCGCGCTATGTGGAAGTATCTTTTGGAAAAGGAATTCAAACAGTTTTTCAGGGACCCGGGCCTCCCGAGGATGGCTCTCGCGTTCCCTGTGCTGATGATGCTGGTCTTCCCCTTTGCGGTGAGCATGGATATCAGGAACATCAATCTTGCGGTGGTGGACGGCTGCGTGAGCCGGGAATCCTCGCTGCTTGTGGAGAAATGCACCTCGTCGGGATATTTCAGGCTCGTTGACGTCTGCAGGGATCCTGCCGAGGCACAGAAACTGATGGACGCCAACAAGGTGGACGCCGTGCTGACCATAATGCCGGATTTTGACAGGCAGGTGGCCCTCGGTTCCGGCCTGCCGCTCGGCATAAAGCTGAACACGGTCAACGGCACCAAGGGCAGCATGGGCTCCCAGTATCTGCTAAGCTGCGTGAGGATGTATCTCGCGGACAAGGGGGAGCCGCAGGGTTCCGCCGCCCCGCAGGCCGACGTCTCGGAGAAATACTACTTCAATCCGTATATGGACTACAAGCTGTTCATGGTTCCCGCACTGATAGTGATAGCCATCACGATGATTACTGCCTTCCTGCCCTCGCTGAACATAGTGGGCGAGAAGGAGGCCGGCACCATAGAGCAGATCAACGTGACCCCGGTGAGCAAGACGGCCTTCATGGTCTGCAAGATGATTCCCTACTGGGCAGTGGCGTTCTTCATACTCACCGCCTGCCTGATAATCGCCTGGCTGGTTTTCGGTTACGTGTGCCGGGGCAGCCTGCTGTGGGTCTATTTCTTCACCGCGCTCCACATACTGGTCATGGCGGGCCTCGGGCTCCTGATTTCCAACTACAGCAGCAATTCGCAACAGGCCATGTTCGTGATATGGTTCTTTGCCGTGGTCTTCATGCTGATGAGCGGAATCTTCACGCCCATAGCGTCGATGCCCGGCTGGGCGCAGGCCATAACCTGCATCAATCCGATGAGATACTACGCCGATGCGATGCGCGCCGTGTTCCTGAAGGGCAGTTCCCTGCCGGACATCTGGTACGATGCCGCAGGGCTCGCCGGACTGGGCGCTGTGACAGTCACATGGGCGATTCTGAGCTACCGGAAGTCGGACTGATGCCGCCTGACGAAGTTTTCCGGCTGCGGCGGCGGAATGTGGCGATTTTTTTGCTATATTGTTAAACTGAAAGATGACTTCAGTCCTGACCATATTGTTGATTGCGCTCTTCGCCGCGCTTTCCAGCTTCGTCCAAAGGGTGACCGGCTTCGGTTTCGGCATAATCATGATGATTATGCTTCCCTACATCATGCCCACCTATGGCGAGGCGACGGCGCTTTCCGGCATACTTGCGGCCTGCATGGCGATAGTCCCGGCTGTCCGGCAGCGCAGATATGTCAGGCTGAAGAAGCTGCTCCCGATATTGCTGACCTTCGTCGTGCTCTCGTTCTTCTCGGTGAGGGTTCTGACCGTGGTCGACGGGCATTCGCTGAAGAGATGGTTCGGCATAGCCCTGATAATCGTGAGCATATATCTTTTCTTCTTCAACGACAAGGTGCGCCTGAAGCCGACGCTGCCGGTCCAGGTGTCGCTGGGTGCGTTGTCCGGCGTGCTAGGAGGCATGTTCGCGATGCAGGGGCCGCCCGCCGCCGTCTATTTCATGGCGTCATCCGACAGCAAGGATGAATATATCGCCGCTACGCAGTGGTATTTCGTGACCGGCAATCTGATGATGACCATTTTCCGCTGGCATAGCGGCTTCGTGACGCATACAGTGCTGGAGTCCGCCCTCATGGCGCTGCCGGCAGTCGCACTCGGCCTCTGGGTGGGTGCGATAGTCTACAGCCGCCTGCATAACGACCATGTGCGCAAGATAGTCTATCTGTTCCTTGCAGTGGCGGGCGTGCTTTCCGTGGTGTTGTGAACATGGATGTCCATCTGCGGGAACGGGAAGTCGATTCCGGCCTTCGGAAGCTCGTCGTAAACCCTTTTGTTGTAGTCGTAGAGCACTCCCCAGTAGTCTTCCGTCCTGACCCATACCTTGACGGAGAAGACCACCGCGCTGTCGCCGAGCTCTGAAAGGGTGACTGCGGGGTCGGCCGCTCCCTGGACCGAGGAGTCCAGCACGCGGGGGTCGGATTTCACGAGCTCTATGAGCTTGTCCATGCATTTGCCGGCGTCGGTGCCGTATTCCACGCCGATTTTCCAGTCGACCCTGCGCAGGGGATTCCGGGAGTAGTTGTTGATGTTCCCGTTGAACAGGGCTCCGTTGGGCAGGATTATCGCCCTGTTGTCGGTCGTGGTGATCGTGGTGCTGATGATGCTGACGGAGGTCACCGTGCCTTCGTAGCCCTGGGACTCGATGTAGTCTCCGGCCTTGAAAGGCTTGAACATCAGTATCATGATGCCTCCGGCGAAGTTCTGTACGGTTCCGCTGAGGGCCATTCCTATCGCCACGCCGGCAGCGGCTATCAGGGCGGCGATGGAGGTGGTGTTGACTCCGAGCGTGCTTATCGTGATGATGATCAGCAGGATGGTGAGTCCTATCGAGGTGAAGCTCATCACGAAGGAAGCGAGCGCCTTCTCGGTGTTGCGCCGTATGAACATCCGCGAGAGCCCTTTCTTGATGCGGCGTATGAGCCATGCGCCGACAAGGTAGATCAGCAGGGCCGCAAGCAGTTTCAGTCCGAAGTTTATGATGTCCTGCCCGAGGTCCTGGAGGGTTCCGGTCGGGTTGGTGACGAGGTCGTGGGCGAAGTTCTCGATGCCTACTACGACGGAGTCGGCGGATTCGATGGCGACTTCTTCTACTGAGGGGGTCTGTAATGGCGGAAGCAGCATTTCTCTTTATTTTTTGTCTAAAGATACTAATATTTTTATTGGGATGTATGCGGCTGGAGGCTGTTGCCATTCAGGAGGCGAGGGATTTGGGGAAAGCCTCCTTCACGGCAACAGCCACCAGCCGCCACTGCCCCCGGCGAACAGTGCCGCCGGGCGTTGCGGTGCTACCGTGCCAGGTCAAGCCATTTCCGGAGCGCCTGGCGGTAGGAGTTGAGGGCGTCGGCGCGCTTGTCGGAGGCCTGACGCAGGCTGGTCTGCGACTGTAGCAGTTCTGCTATTGTCACCATCCCTGCCTCGTAGTTGCGCTCGACCCTGCCGAATGAGGCTTCGGCCGCAGCCTCGGAGTCGAGGGCAAGCTGGTACTGGCTCCATGCCGAGTTGAGCTCGACCCAGCTCTGCCGTACTCCCAATATTATCTGGGACTGGAGGTAGTCGCGCTGCGATGCCGCCTTGTCGACCTGGGTCTGCAGGCGCTTCATCTTCGCGGAGGTCTTGCCCCAGTCCGAAATCGGAATCTGCACGGTGGCGAATGCGAGGCCGTTGAAATCGCCTTTCCCGGTGAAGTCGTAATAGCCGTAGGTGGCTCCCACTGCCAGCTGCGGCAATGCCTCGCCGAGGGCCATCTTCTTCTGCAGTTCCGCCGCCTCCACCTGGAGCTCCAGCAGCCGCGTCTCCTCCATCGAAGCCGCGATGCTCTCTTCGTCCACATAGTAGGCTTCGGGCGGTCCGGGCAGTCCCTCCTCGTCCGCCAGCACTATCGAATCGATATACGGCCTTTCCTCGGAGGCGTTGGCGCTGATCACCGTATAGCCCTGTCCTATCGAGTTCAGCAGGTTCATCTTTGCGAGCTTGAGTCCGTTGTCCAGCTGCACTTCGTTCGAGAGCAGCTCGTTGCGGGCCAGCTTGACCTGCAGCAGTTCGTCTTCCGTCACCAGTCCGGCTTCGTAGGCGGCCGTTACATCGCGGAAGAGCGTGTCGACGAACTCCTTCGAGCCCGCAAGCAGCTCCCTTTTCTCCTGGAGTGAGACCACCTGCCACCAGTATCCCTCGATTTCATCCGAAGTGCTGCGTCTCTGCACCTCCTGCTGCAGCCCTGCCGCCTCCACGCCGAGGGCCGCAAGCCTGTTGCCGTTGACTATCCTGCCTCCGGCGAAGATCGGCTGCATCACGCTGACTCCGGCGAGATACCCCCGGCTGAGCGTGGTATAGCTGGTCGGGAGGCCGTACATCGGCGCGTATGAGTCGATGAGACCCTGGAGATTGTTGCTGAAGTCATTGTTTCCGAAGATGTCCTTTACCCCTATCTCGAGCAGCGGGTCGAAGGCCCAGAACCCGAAGCCCATCGCGCTCACCCTGGGGAAGTATTCGGCGAAAGCCTCCTGCTTCTGGTACCGCGCGGCCTCCAGGTCGAGAGCGGCCCCTACTGCGGAGCTGTTGTTCTGCAGGGCCATTTCGCGGCATTCCTCCAGTGTAAGCCTCAGCTCCTGGGCCGGAGCCGCGATGCATGTCAGCGCGGCGAGTGCCGCAAGAACCGTCTTTTTCATTCGTTCACCTCCTTTGGACGCCTGTCCTTTCTGAAAATCTGCCAGTAGGAGACGGGCATGATCAGGGTTATCATGATTACGGAGAGCAGGGTGCCGAAGCATATCACCACCCCCATTGGCAGCCATAGCTGGTCGCCGCTGAGAATCATGGGCAATACCCCGAGCGCCGTGGTGCATGAGGTCAGGAAGATGGGCCGCATCCTGCGCTTGCCCGCCATGGCCGCAGCTTCCTTGACCGGCAGCCCGCGCTGGAAGCGCAGCTCCTCCGCATATTCGAAGAGTATTATGCCGTTGCGGACAATGATGCCCACGAGGCTTATGAGTCCGAGCACGGCTGTGATGCTGAAGTCCAGCCCGAATATCCAGAGGCCCAGGAAAGCTCCGAACAGGCAGAGCGCGCTGAGCACTATGGCCAGAATCGCTATGGAGATCTTACGGAAATGCAGGAGCAGGAAGAGGAAGAGCACGGCCACGGCGCAGATGAAGCTCATCAGAATCTCGGGAATCACCCCGGTGTTGATTGCGGTCAGGCCTCCGTAGCTTATGTGGACTCCCTCCGGCAGCTGCAGGCCGTCGATGAATTTCCTGATATGCTTCATCGAAGCCGGCTGGCTCTGCCCGGACTTCATGTCGGCGGAGACTATGATGGTCTCCTCGCTGGCGTAGCGTATGCGCTGGGCGGGCTCCCATCCCGGCGTGACATCTGCCACCTGCCTCAGGGGCACGCTTATGCCCGGCATCGAGGTGCTGACCTGCTGGTTGCCTATCATGTCGTAGGGCATTCCGTCTCTGACCCCGGAGCTGTAGAGATTGACCGGAATCGCCTTGTCGCCCTCCCAGAGCGAGGCGAGCGGCTGGCTTCCCAGCGTCCCGGCGAGCGAGAGCGAGAGCATGGCCTTGTTGACTCCGAGCCTTGCCGCCTCGTCCGCGTCGAGGCTGACTTCCACACAGCTCAGGTAGTCGTCGGCCGTGCTGTGGACCCATTTCATCTCCCTGTCATGGGCCTGAAGGTAGGCCCTGACTGTGTCGGCCACAGGCTTGATGGAGTCGAAATCGGCTCCCTGCACGCGTATCTCTATGGGAGTGGCCGCCTGATAGTCCATCTGCTTGATGCGTATCAGGGCTTCGGGGAAATAATGCTCGTATTTCTCCTCGTATTCCGGGAGTATGGATTTGGTCGCCTCAATCGACCTGGTGTTTACTATGAGCTGTGCGTAGTTGGGCGAGGGAGTGGCAGGGGTGTAGGTCGCGGTGAAGCGCGGGGCGCTGTTGCCTATGAACGACGTGACCGATTCCACGCGCCCGTCGCGCAGCATCATGTTCTGCAGCGAGTCCACGACCGCCCTGGTGTCCTCCAGGCCGGCATTGCTGTCCAGGGTGACTTCGACTGCGAAGAAGTCCCTGTCGGCCATGGGCATCATCTGGATGTTGAGCTGGAAGAAGAGCACGACGGCGAGAGCCACGGCTCCGACTCCGGCTGAGAGCGTCATCCTGGGATGGCGGAAGCACCAGTCCTGTGCGGTGTCGTAGGCCTTCTGCAGTCCGTAGAAGAATTTCTTCTGTATGCGCGAGAAGATGTTGTCCTGCTCGATGTTGGCGCTGCGTATGAACCTGACCTCGAGCGAAGGCACCACGAATATGGCGTAGAAGAGCGAGGCGGTCAGGGCGATTGCCACGACCCAGGGGAAGTAGGTCACGAAGTCTCCGAGATAGCCGGTGATGAGACCCATGGCCGGGAAGAACATCAGGCTCAGCCCCGTGGTCGCCGTAATCATGGGCATCATGAGCTCGCGTGCGCTCGATTGGGCCGCCTCTTCGCGGGTCATGCCTTTGCCCAGCTCTCCCATATAGCCGTCCATCGTGATTATCGAGTCATCGACTATCATTCCGAGTACCACTATCAGGGCTGCCAGCGAGACCGTGTTGAGCCCGATTCCGGTCAGGTACATGACCGCCAGGGCGACTGCCGTGCACACGGGCACTCCGGAACTTGCGATGAGCGCCGATTTCATGGGGAAGAGCATCAGCATCACCAGAATCACGACGACCATTGAAATCACGAGGTCCCTGAGGAAGGAAAACACTGAATTGCGCACCAGCTTGGGCTGGTCAGTAATGCGTGTCAGGGTCACGCTCTCGGGCAGATCCTGCTCGTATTCGTCTATCACCTTGTCGAGCTCCTTGCCGAAGGCCACGATGTCATTGTCGGAGCGCATCTCCACCGAGATTATCAGGCAGGAGTTCCCGTTGTAGTTGACGAACGAATCGGGAGCCTTGTAGCGCCTTTCCACCGTGGCTATGTCCTTGAGCCTCACTATGCCGCCCGCAGGATCGCTCCAGACTATCCTTTCTGCTATCTCGCGTTCGCTGCCGACGGGCGAGCTGATGTGGATGGGGGAATTGGCGTATCCGGAGTTGAAGCTTCCGCTGGGGAGCTGCAGCGTGGAGCTCTGGTAGCCCAGCATCAGGCTCGTAGGGGAGATGCCGTAGCTCGAGAGCTTCTCCATGTCCACGGTCACCGCAATCTCCTCGTCGAGCCCGCCGTAGACGGTCACGGCCGCCAGCTCGGGAATCGTCCTGAGCCTTTCGCAGAGTTCGTCGGCGAGCTCCATGAGCTCGCTATAGCTCTTGTCTTCGGACTCCATCGCAATCAGCGAGGAGGAGACCGATGCGAAGTCGTCAATGACCACGAGTGCCAGCACGCCGGGAGGCAGGGTGCTCTTGGTCTCGTCAAGCTTCATCTTGATTTTGGACCACACCTCGTCCTTGGTGCGGGCGGGGGAGGTGAGGTCGACGAGCATGTAGCAGATGCCGTCCTTCGAGGTGATCTGGAGATTCTGGCTGTTGACCTCGTCGAACGAGAGCAGCACCTGCTCCACGGGTTTTGCGACCTGCTCTTCCACCTGGAGCGAAGACGCTCCGGGGTAGACGGCGGCCACAAGGCCCTGCTTGATTTCGAACGAAGGATATTCGTCCTTGTTCATCTTCGAGATTCCGTAGATGCCGATTCCCACCAGCACCACCAGAATCAGGTAGATGATGGACTTGTGCCTTATCGTCCAGAGTATGAGAGATGATTTCCTGTTCTCCATCTATTCCTCCTCCGTCGTGACCTTCATTCCGGATGAAACTTTCTGATAGCCTTCCACGATGACGAGGTCGCCTTCGTCCAGGCCTTCGGTGATGATCACTCCGTTGCCGGAGAATCCTCCGACCTTGACCGGGGTCTTCTGCGCGCGTCCGTCACGCACGGTCCAGAGATAGCGGCTTTCGGCGCCAGTCTGCACTACCGATGCCGGCACCACGGCTCCGTGGCCGCCGCGCTCGCTGACATGGACTTCGCAGACCATACCAGGCATGAGCTTCCCGGGGCCGGCGTCAAGGCTGGCGGTGCAGTCGTAGCTGTGGGAGAGAGGCGACGCCGATATGCCCTTGGAGAGTATCCTGCCCTTCAGGGCGGCGGAGCCGGTCGCGGCCACGTCCACGCTGACTTCCTGGCCGACATGCAGGCTGTTGATCTCGCTTTCCGGAACCGCGAAGCGTATGATGATTTCGGAGATGTCCATGAGCCTGAGGACGGGGTCGAACATGTTCAGCTGCACGCTTTCGTCGGCCATCACCTCGGCGACATAGCCGTCGAAAGGAGCCTTGAGCGTGCATTCGTCGAGCGCGTTCTGCGCCGCCTCGGCGGCTGCGCGGGCCTGGCTCAGCTTGGTGTTGATCTCCACCATCTGCACCTCCGAGATGCTGCCCGAGCTGTAGACCTTGCTTGCGCGCTCGTATCCGTCCTCGGCCTGGCTGAGGGTGGCCTGGGCCATCTGCCAAGTGCTGCGCACGGTCTGGGACTCGATCTGGCCGAGAACCTGCCCTGCGCTCACCCTGTCGCCTCTGCCTGCGTTAAGCGATACCAGGCGTCCGGCGTTGGGTGCGGATATCACCGTGGACCTGACGGCCTCGGCGGTGCCCACGTAGGAAATGATACCGGCGGAGCTTACGTCGGTGATTTCCTGTACCTTCACCGCTATCGGCGCCCTTTCAGCGGAACCTGTCCGTCCGCCGGTGGAATTGCAGCCTGCGAGAACCAGCAGGGCAGCGATATATATCGGAATCCTTTTCATCTGTCGTTGAGTCTTGCCACGCATTTTATGTCAGAACCTGTCACCACATAGCTCCGGCCCATGTAGTCCATGGAGCCGCTTGCCGTGAAATCTATCAGGAGCATGTCGTCGAGCCGCTCGCCGCTGCCGCTGAAGGTGAAGTCATGGCTTCTTTCGACGGCGGAGCTGGACAGTCCGAAGCTCACATGCTTGCTGAAATCCTCGAGTGTCAGGCTGCTCCCTTCGGCCTTGCCCTCAACCTTGGCGACCCCGCCCGCGACGGCGTTCATCGTCAGCACCAGCGTCCCGGATTTCCTGTCACGCGTGAGGATGTTGAGCTGGCCGGATTCCGGAGATATGCTGAAGGTCATCTCGTCGGGGGCGAGCTCGGATTCCGAGGACGCGGCCGATGTAGCCTCGAAGCTGATCGTTCCGCTGGTCTTGTAGGAGTAGTATCCCTCGAATCTCGCCGTCCCCTCCTTGGTGCAGGAACAGGCTGCGGCCATGAGGGCTGCCGCAATCAATATCTTTTTCATCTTCCGCTGTAGTTATCTGTGTTTGTAATGAAGTTCACCATTTCGTCGTAGGTGGCCATCGAAGCCGCCTCGTCGTCGGACAGCAGTATCTGCACCTCCACGCCCCGGAGCACCATCGTGAGCATCTCGGCGAAGATTTCCGGTTCGACCTTGTTGTCGAGGGCGCCGGTCTCCTTTGCGAACGCGCATACCAGGCTGAAGAACTGCCTTTCGGCCAGGTCGAGCGGTTCGCGTGCCTTTAAGAGGATGCTTCCGAGCTCGCTTCTGTTGCCTCGCTTTATGGCTTCGACCAGAAATTTCCTGTAGAGCCGTGAACCCAGCAGGACGTCCATGCGTTTCTTGAGGTAGTCGCGCAGGCTGGGCACGATGTTCCCGGACGCCGGGTTGAGGTAGACCGAGAGCCCGTCCTGCATGGCCCTGACCTCCTCTTCCAGGGCGGCCGAGAAGATTTCCGCCTTCCCTTCGAAACAATAGTAGACGGTGGTCTTGGCCTTGTCCGCCATTTTGGCAATGTCCTCCACCGTGGTCTTGTCGTAGCCGTATGCGGAGAAGGCCTCCGATGCGGCTTCAAGAATCTTTTTCCGTACGTCCTTGCTCATTTCTACCGTCTGATTGGAATTTTCGACCGAACCGGTAAAAACGTACAAATAATATGCCGTACAGACGCCGGAGGGGCGGTTTCACCGCACTTTCTTCTGCAGATCCGGAAGGAAGATGGCGGCCAGACCGATGAGCGGCGACCAGGCCACGATGCGGTAGACGTATTCGATGCCGTGGAGGTCTATCATATTGCCCAGCACGGCCGCCACTATGCCTCCGATTCCGAAGGCGAAGCCGAAGAACAACCCCGAGACCATGCCGAGCTTGTTGGGCAGAAGCTCCTGGGCGTACAGCAGTATGGCCGGGAAGGCCGATGAAAGGATGAAGCCCGAGCAGAAGCTCAGCGCCGCAGTGGCGGCCAGCCCCGTGTGGGGCATCGCGAGGCTGAACGGAGCGGTGCCCACTATCGACAGCAGAATCACGTATTTCCGGCCTATCCTGTCGCCGACGGGGCCGCCCACGAGCGTTCCGGCAGCAGTCGCGAACAGGAACACGAAGAGGAAGACCTGGGAGAGCTGCACGCTGATGCCGAACTTCTCCAGCAGGTAGAAGGTATAGTAGTTCTTCAGGCTTTCCAGATAGATGTACTTGGATATTATGAGCACGCAGATGAGCGCTATGACGGCTATGGTGGCGCCGAGGCGGAGCGGGCGAGGCCTGAATGACGTGGCCCTGGAGTTGTGGCCGTGGGTGTCGAGATAGGAATTGTACCAGCGGCTGATGAAGGCCGTGACGGCGTAGGAAACGGCCGAGAGCAGGACGAACCAAAGGAAGTGGCTGCGTCCGTAGGGGACGACCGTGACGGCTATGATGAGCGGGCCGACCGCGCCTCCGAAGTTGCCGCCCACCTGGAAGATGGACTGGGCCAGACCACGTCTGCCACCGGAGGCGAGCGAGGTGATGCGCGAGGCTTCGGGATGGATTATCGAGGAGCCTATGCCTATGGTGAACACGGCGAGATATATGCCGGCGAGGTTGGGGGCCAGCGCGAGGCAGATGATGCCGAGCAGGGTGAAGGTGGTGGCCAGCTCCATGCTGCCACGGAACGGTTTCCTGTCGAAAAGCATGCCCACGAGAGGCTGGAACACCGATGCTGCGAGCTGGTAGACGAAGGTTATCGAGCCTATCTGCGCGAAGTTCAGGTCGAGGTCATCCTTTATTATCGGATATGCCGAGGTGACGGTGGTCTGCAGCAGGTCGTTGATGAAATGCGCGACGCTTAGCGCAATCAGCACGGGCATTGCGGCCCCGGCGGTAGTTTTTACTCTGGTTTCCATCGGGGCGCAAAGATAATAAATTACCTGTGTCTTCTGCGGTATTCCGAGGGTGTCATGCCGAATTTCTGCTTGAAGGCCTTGCTGAAGTAGTGGGAGTCGTTGAATCCGGTGGCCCAGGCTATCTGGGAGATGCTGTGTCGGTCGGAGCCCAGCATTTCGGCGGCTTTGCTGAACCTCATGCTCCTCAGGTATTCCAGCGGGGCCATGCCGGTGGCGGAACGGCATTTCCCGAAGAGCGCGGAGCGGCTCATGTTCATCGCCGCCGCCATCTCCGTGATGTTCAGCTCCCCGTCGTCGATATGTTCAGCCAGGTATTCGGAGAACTCCTTCTTGAACCGCTGCGCGCTGTCCAGGTCATCTTCCGTTCCGGGTGAGGGAAGCGTGCGCCGCCGTGTCAGGCTGAACGCCGCCGCGCCCAGGAACAGGACGGCCAGGAGCAGGCAGGGCAGGAAGTCGGGGCTGACCACCAGCTCTATGGTCTTTTCGTTGTCCGTAAAGACTCCGTCGCCGTTGGTCGAGCGCAGCCTGAGGCTGTATTTCCCTGGCTTGAGCTTGTCGATATGTATGCGCGGGTCGTTCCCCAGGCTGTTCCACTGCCTGTCCCTGCCGTCGAGCATGTAGTAGTAGATGACCCTTTCCGGGGCGCTGAGGTCGATGGCGGAGAAATTGAGGTTGAGGGCGTCGCGCTTCCTCATCCTCACGATTCCAGAGGCGTCGTGGTTCTTTCTCTTTCCCGTGACCGTCAGCGAATTCACAAGAATCTTCGGGACGAAGGAACTGTTGGAGACTTCATCAGGGTCGAAGTACATCAGGCCCCTAGTGGTGTTGAAGTATATTTTCCCGTCGGAGGCCATCAGGGGCTTGCCTTCGTTGAAACGCATGTTCAGGCCGATGCGGCCGTAGGAATAGCCTATTATGCTTCCGGTCCGGGGGTTGAACTTGTTGAGCCCTCCGTTGGAGGCGATCCAGATGTTGCCCGACCTGTCCTCTATGGCGCTGAGGACGAAGTTGGACATGAGCCCGCTGCGCGTGGTGAATGTCCTGATGTCGCTGTCAGGGGAGGTGCTTTCGAGGCGGATGAACCCGTTGCCTGAAGACGAGGCCCAGAGCTCCCCTCCGCCGGTGAACAGTATGTGCTGGATGTCGTAGTCCTTCACCCTCGGGAAGCGTATGAAGCGCAGGTCCTGGGCATCTGCGTCGGGGTTGGGGCATACGAAGAGACCGAGGGTCCCGCTTGCATAGAGCTTTCCGTCCGGGCCGAAGCTGACGTGCCTCATCATGTTGAGCTGTTCGGTGGGGAAGGAGAGGAGGTTCTTCTTGCTTATGAACCGCCGTTCGCTGTCGCTCATGTCCACATAGGAGAGGCTGCCGTCGAACGAGGCTATCCAGAGCCTGTCGGGGCTGTCGGAGTTGAAGTCGTAGATGAGTTCGCTGTTGGGGGCGTAATAGTCCTCGGATTTGGCGTAGCGGTGCGGCCGGTAGTCCGCGGCTTCCGACGGGCCGGCAGTGTTCTCGATTATCCCCGAGCCTTTGGTCCCCAGCCAGATGTTTCCGTCGCCTGCCTGCGTTATCGTGTAGACCGGGGCTTCAGTCTGCCAGAAGGCGATTTCGTGCAGCAGGCTGTCCAGCAGGTGGACCTTGCAGTCCCGCGTGGACACGTATATGGTGCCGTCGCCGCTCTGGAACACGGCTCTGACGTCGTTGGCGGCAGGAGAGGCGCCGGGGCGCGAGTCGATGGGCCTTAGCCTGAATTCTCCCGCGTTGTAGCTGGCTCTCTCCAGTCCGCCCCAGGAGCCGGAGAGCCACAGGTTGCCCTGGCTGTCCACGAACAGTGCGTTGAGGCGGGTCTCGGGGTTCCATGCCGGCTGGAGCCTGCTGTTGTAGAATGGAACCAGTTTCCTGGCGTCCTTGTCGTACCAGTTCAGGCTTCCGTTCTCCGAGTATATCCAGAGGTTGCCGAAGCGGTCGCGCTGCTGCCTGAGCGGCCCTCCGTTCCAGGAGTCGTTCTTTACCCGTGTCACGCTCCCATCGGCCCTGTTCCAGCAGAACAGCCCGCTCTCGCCGGAGCCGGCGAGGAATTCTTCTCGGCCTGGGACGGCGGCTATGAGTTCGACCCGTATGCCCGTCCCTATGTTTTCTATGCTTGTCCCGTTTTTCCCGGCTATGAGCATCCGGCCGCCGGTGCTGCCGATGTAGAGCTTGTCGGTGCTTTCATAGGAGCACAGCCCGGGTATGGCGGCTACAAGCTTCTCCCCGCTGTATATCCCCTTGTCCGTCAGGGTCCAGACCGTACCGTCCGAATCGGAGAAGACCGAGATGACGTTCTCTCCCCTCGGCAGCCTGAGGCATTCGGACAGTGTGCAGTCCTTTCCGTCCCTGGAGTAGTCGCTTTTCAGCACCGTCCCGTGGGAGGTCACGAAGCGGAAGTCGTCGCCGGCCAGCTTGAAGATGGCCTGTATCCCATAGGCGAGCGGTTTCCCGGATTCTCCTGAAGAGCAGTCGAAACGGTGCAGGACATTGTTCATGGTGAGCAGCCAGAGCTGTCCGAACCTGTCGCCGCTGAGGTCGGCGAGCCTCTCGTCCGCAGCGCTGGCGGCTGCCGCTGCGGGATTTTTCCTGAAGCTGATGAACCGCAGTCCGTCGAAGCGGTACAGCCCGGACCATGAGGCGAGCCAGAGGTACCCGTCGGCGTCCTGTATTATCTTCTCGACCCTGGTGGTAGGGATTCCGTTCCTTTCGAGATAGCGCGTGAAGGTGTATGACGGAAGGGCTTCGGCCGTCATGGCCGAGAGAATCAGAAGGTTCAGCAGTGCGAGCCGCTTTCGCATGGTTTTCTTTAAGTTTGAACAAAAATACACATTAATTTCCAATTTGGACTATTTTCCACTTTTTGAAGATGTGAGTGTACCGCGCAGAGAACGTGCTTGTGTATATTTGTCGTCACTAGAAAGATTCTAACCAAACTATCATATTGGCCGGGAATCCGGCCGTTCTTAACCTACACTTGAATATTCCTGGGTATTAGCGGTTAATAATTTTGTATTCAGGACAGGGAGCGTTCCAGGCGTGGCCCTGTCCTTTTTCTATTCTAGTCTAGGAACTCCGACAGCGAGGAGCTGTAGAGGTTGCCGTAATTGTCGGAGTTGTAGTCCATGACCCCTGGTCCTCCTGGGGAGAGCGCCCGGCTGACGCTTATGCTATGGCGCGACGGCATCCGGCTCGGTCTTGGAGCAGACGGCGGATATTGCGAGATCTATGGCCAGAGCGGCAGGGCCGGAATATCAGATACGCAAAACAGCTTGGGAAACTAATGGTTGAAGAGATTCAGGGCGTCGTCGAGGCTGAGGGCCTCGGAGATGCCGTAGCCCCCGTTTCCGGTACGGCGGAGGCTGCTGAGGAAGGCCGCGCTGCCCAGAGCCTCGCCGAGGTCCCTGGCCAGGGCGCGGATATATGTCCCCTTGCTGCAGGATACCCTTATCATGGCCGTCGGCAGGGACAGCCCCGAGACGTCGGCCACCTTGATCTTCCTGTCCTGGGCGTCGAAAGCCGGAACTATCTCCGAAAGCGGCAGCGAATCTGACCACGAGAGCAGTTCCATCTCATAGACATTGATGCGCGACGCGCTGATTATGCCCTCGGCGTCCGCCTTCTTCCCCTGGCGGTAGAGCTTCCTGGCCATTTCGTAGGCCCGCACCCCGTCCACCGACTTGGCGCTGAACAGCGGCGCTATCTGCTCCTGCTCCCCGATGAACGAAGGCAGCACCGCCCTGAGCGCCGCCTCGCTGACCCCGGCGAGAGGATAGCCGGCCTCCACCTCCTTCTCCAGGTCGTACGAAGCCGTGAGGGCGCCGAAGCTGACCCCGGCGACATACTCCTTCCTCGAAGCCTGGAGCTCCTCGGCCCTGCGCGTGGCCGGACCTATGCACACCAGAAGTATGCCGGTAGCCAGAGGATCCAGCGTGCCGGCGTGCCCCACCTTGAGATTCTTCTTCCCGAAATGCCGCTTGGCGGTGAACTTGATCTTCCGCACGAGGTCGGCGGAGGTCCAGCGCCAGGGCTTGTCCACGGGAAGCACGATGCCCTCGGGGTAATCGGATATGTCAGTGGAGAGCAATCTTGTCAATTCTGCGTTGGTGCCGTCCTCCGGCAAACTGGGTTTCCAGCCACTGGCGTACCATCATCACCGCCATGCGGTACGACACGAAACGCGCCGGCATCACCAGCACGTTGGCGTTGTTGTGCTCCTTCACGAGCTTCGCGACCTCCTGGTTCCATGCCAGTCCGGCCCTGACCGAAGGATGATGGTTCAGCGTGATGGCCATGCCGTTACCGGTGCCGCAGAGCGCGATTCCGGCATCCACATCCCCGTTGTCGAGTGCATATCCCAGCCTGTGGGCGAAATCGGGATAGTCACAGCTGTCGGGGGAATCGGTTCCGTAATTCACCACTTCATAGCCCTTGCCGAGCAGGTAGGCTATCAGCCTGGTCTTGTACTCAAGACCGGCGTGGTCGCTGCAGATTCCTATTTTCATTTGTCAGTTCTCCGTAATTCCAGTTGAAATTCTCCTCATCGGTCTGACGGACCGTCACGGTGACGCTCTCGCAGCAGGTGCTGACCGTTATATATGCGGTACGGGTGCCGTCGGCATTGTCCCAGGGTTCGGCGATGACGGTCACGAGGCCGCTGTGGCAAACATCACCATCGTTCTTCCCATAAGGGGAATTTTCAACTTTCAAAATTACTGAATCGGCGCATAATCTGCAAGGGTGGAAAATACATTTTGACATTGCGTGCGGGGCGGTGCATGGAAGGCTACTTGTGCACGGAGTTGTTCCGGAAATCGCCGTTTCAGTGCCTCGCGGCTGCAATTGCGCCTCACAGGCGAAAAAAGCCTGCTCGGCGTCAATTCAGTCCGCTCGACAGGGCGGGCCGGTTCTTTTGCCCTGGAATCCTTTTTCGTCCAAATCGGCCTTGCATCACGTTCCGCAACATAATTGCCGTTTTCGGCTTGCAGCAATGACAAAAACTGCTCGTGACAGGGACGAGGGATGGCAGATGTAAATACCCGAGTACAACAGTTTTTGCAAAAATCGCCTTGGAGGCCGCTGTGGGGCAGCTTTCTCTGAATGGCCTGTCCGCGAGTCGCTTCGAGGACGTTGACCTGCGTACATGTTTCGATTGCAAATAGCTGATAGCAAGGCATTTCCGGGAACACCGCGTTCCCGGGAAATTTCTTTTTCTGGCAATTATACCGCGAACAGTGCGGAACGAACGGCCATAAACAAATTACGACCCGATATCACATCGGGTCGTAACGGCAATTCTAACCTAAAATTAAACCTATGAAAAAACTATTCGGTGAAACTCACTGCCAATTCCGTGCCGAAGCACTTGTTTGTGACAGAGAAAACACCATTATTAAATGATTATCCTGTCGGCTGTCGTGGCGGCTCGAAAAAGTCAGAAGCAGGATTGAAGGTGGAATCCGGAATCTGGAATCCGGAATCTGGAATCTGGAATCAGTAATCAGGAATCTGCAATCAGGAATCAGCAATCAGCTATTCACAATCCGGAATCCAACCGGTTACAGGAGGGTTTCAGCAAAAATTCTGTGCCTTAGCCGGATTTCAAGATAAGGCCAGGGCACATGAATGTCCCGTACCGCACTTTTTGCATAGGCGGATTCCGAAGACTTCCGCTCTGCGGCAGGGAAGGGGAATCAGAGCTCAAGATGCCGATGCGATGCAGGCGTGTCGGCAAGCGGCATCATGCCGTCGCAGGAGAATCAAACCTCAAAATGTCGATGCGCTGCAGGGGCAGCCTCAGGCCAGGCGTCTGAACGCATAGTCCAGCCGCGCGAGCGCCTCATCTTTGCCGATGAATGACACGATGTCAGCGATTCCGAGCCCGCTTGCAGCGCCTGTCAGTGCAAGCCTGAGACAGTTCATGACCTTGCCGAGAGGCAGGCCCTTCGACCGTATGTATTCCTCGATGCCCCCGGCTTCGCAGTGTTCCAGGGCATCCTTGGCAGCAGTCCGGTATTCTTCTTTCCAGAACTTGTCCACATCCTTAGCGAGGAAGGGTGCGGTCGAAACGTCGTCGTAGACCTTTGCCCTGGGGTCGGCGGGCCTGCCGGGTGTTGCCGGCTTTTCGAACGCGGCGCCGGCCTTGATGCCGTAGGCCTCGAAATTCTCCGGAGCCACGAAGATGCAGGAGGCGATGTCCCAGAAGTCAGCCACGAAAGTGGCTCTTTCCTTGATCAGCCCGACGACCTTCTCCACGAATCCGGGTTCCGCCTTTATGCCCTTCTTCTCGAGAATGGGCATGAAAAGCTCCGCAAGCTCCCCGTCCGGGCGCATGCGCAGGTATTCCCTGTTGTACCAGCGGGCCTTCTCCGGGTTGAACTTCGCCCCGGACTTCCCGACCTTCTCGAGGGAAAAGGCTTCGATGAGCTGGTCCATGGAGAAGAGCTCCTGCTCCGTGCCGGGGTTCCAGCCCAGCATGGCGAGCATGTTCACGAAGGCCTCGGGGAAATATCCGTCCTCCCTGTAGCCGTGGCTCTTCTCTCCGTCGGCGGAGGTCCATTCGAGGGGGAACACGGGGAAGCCCATCTTGTCTCCGTCCCTCTTGCTGAGCTTGCCGTTGCCTACGGGCTTGAGCAGAAGCGGCAGATGCGCGAAGCGCGGCATGCTGCCGGTCCAGCCGAAGGCCTCGTAGAGCAGCCAGTGCAGGGGCAGTGAGGGCAGCCATTCCTCGCCGCGTATGACTTCGGTGATTTCCATGAGATGGTCGTCGACTATGTTGGCGAGGTGGTAGGTGGGCAGTTCGTCGGCCTTTTTCCAGAGCACCTTGTCGTCGAGGGTCGAGGTGTTGACCTCGATGTGCCCGCGTATCAGGTCGTCCATCTCCACGATGCGGTTCTCGGGCATCTTGAACCGTATGGTCCAGTCATTGCGCTCCTCCAGCAGCCTGGCGGTCTGCGCGGCGTCGAGGGTCAGGGAGTTGCTCATTTTCCCGCGTGTGGCGTGGTTGTAGATGAATGTCTCGCCGGCGTTCTCGGCCTTTGAGCGCATGAGCTCCAGGTCCTCGGCGCTGTCGAAGGCGTAGTAGGCATAGCCCGCCTCGACGAGCTGCTCCGCGTACTTGCGGTAGATCCCGCGCCTCTGGCTCTGGCGGTAGGGGGCGTGGGGGTGGCGCTCCGAAGCGGTCTCCACCACATGTCCCTCTGCGTCCACGCCCTCGTCCGGCGTTATGCCGCACCATTTCAGGGCTTCAATTATATACTGCTCGGCTCCGGGCACGAAGCGGTTGGAGTCTGTATCCTCTATCCTGAGTATGAAGTCACCGCCATGCTGTTTGGCGTACAGATAGTTGTAGAGCGCCGTGCGGACTCCTCCCATGTGGAGGGGGCCGGTGGGTGACGGCGCGAATCTTACTCTTGTCCTTCTCATTGTCAATCCGATATATCCGGCAAATATACGCAGAAGCCGAGCGCAGAACAAATTTATTTGTTATGCCGAGGCGCTACCGTATACCTCTCCCCCCACAGGAATAAAGGCAATTATTTCAGTTGTATCGAACTATTTGCTAACTTTGCGCCTGATTATGAAGCAGAAACAGACTAACAACCGCAAGCAGCTGCGGCAGGGCCGGAAAAAGCAGGCGGCCCGCAAGGCCTTGGCCGAAGTCACCGGCAAGGTCCAGATGACCCGGGAGGGCTATATTTTCGTGATAGTTGAAGGTGAGGAGGATGACGTGTTCGTCAAGGCTTCGAAGACCCGGCACGCCCTCGACGGCGACATAGTCAGGGTCGTCGTGACCAAGGACAAACCTGTCAAGGACGACAAGCGCCGCCGCGAAGGAGAAGTGGTGGAGATACTCGAACGTTCGAACAAGCCTTTCGTGGGCATATACCATACTGCGGGAAACCAGGCATGGGTGCTCATGCAGAGCCGTTCCATGCCATACGACATATCCGTGGACCCGAAGGAGGCCGCGTCCATGGGTGCGGAACCCGGAATGAAGGTGGCCGCTGTGGTGGAAGGCTGGCGCAAAGGCGACACCAACCCCTCCGGCGTCATCACCGACGTGCTGGGCATGCCCGGGCTCAACGACACTGAGATGCATGCCATACTTGCGGAATTCAACCTGCCGTACCGTTTCGAACCCCAGGTCGAGAATGCCGCCGACGACATTTCTGAAGAAATAACCCCCGAAGACCTCAAGGGTCGCAAGGATTTCCGCGACAGGCTCACGTTCACCATAGACCCCGCCGACGCGAAGGACTTCGACGATGCCCTTTCGTTCCGGAAGCTGGACAACGGCAACTATGAGGTGGGCGTGCATATCGCCGATGTTTCGCATTACGTGACTCCCGGCAGCATCGTGGACAGGGAGGCGCGCAGCCGTGGCACTTCGGTCTACCTGGTGGACCGTACCGTGCCCATGCTCCCGGAGAAGCTCTGCAACAAGCTCTGCTCCCTCCGCCCGGATGAAGACAAGCTCGTCTTCTCCGCAGTCTTCGAGATGACCCCGAAGGCTGAGGTCGTTTCACGCTGGCTGGGACGCGCGGTCATACGTTCGGATCGCAGGCTCGACTACGACGGCGCACAGAGAATCATTGAAGCCGAAAGCGTTCCCGAATCCGATGCGCTTGCAATGGCGATAAGGGAGCTCAACCGTCTCGCCGGCATCATGAAGGCTGCGGAACGCAAGGCGGGAGCCATAGATTTCGACCGTCCGGAGATGAAGGTGCTCGTGGACGAGAACGGCAAACCGGTCGATGTCTATGAAAAGGTCTCCAAGGAGGCCAACTGGCTGATTGAGGAGTTCATGCTGCTCGCCAACAGGACCGTCGCCGAATATGTGGGAACCGGCGGCAGGATGAACGGCGTGCCTTCCCCCAACCCCAAGACTTTCGTCTACCGTATCCACGGGGAGCCCAACGAGGTCAAGCTGGAAGGTCTGCGCGTCTTCGCCAAAGGCTTCGGCTACAGGGTCGAGAATGCCCAGGGCCACGATATAGCCAGGGAACTCAACAGGCTGCTCGAGTCCGCCAAGGACAAGCCGGAATATGCCGCGCTTGAGAACCTTGCCCTCCGTTCGATGGCAAAGGCTATCTACAGCACCGACAACATCGGCCACTTCGGTCTCGCATTCAAGTTCTACACCCACTTCACGTCGCCCATTCGCCGTTATCCCGACCTCATGGTCCACAGGCTGCTGGCGAGGTATCTCGCTGGCGGCGACAGCGTGCAGAAGGATGTCTATGAGGAGGAATGCCGCCATGCTTCCGAGAGGGAGATGGTCGCCGCCGACGCCGAGCGCACGTCCGTGAAATACAAGCTCGTGGAGTTCATGCAGGACAAGGTCGGACAGGAGTTCGACGGAACCGTGTCCGGAATCACCGAGTGGGGTATGTATGTGGAAATCGAGCCTACGAAAATCGAAGGCATGGTGTCCCTGCGCGAGATAAAGTCGGATTTCTTCTATTTCGATGAGGCCCGCTACAGGCTGGTCGGCCGCCGCACGCACAAGATATACCGCCTCGGCGACAAGGTGCGCATCAGGGTGACCAATGCGAATCTCGAACAGAGGCTGCTCGACTATGAACTTGTCGAGAATCTGCCCGGAGATAACGCCGGCACCGCAGATGGCGGAAATCCCGAAGAAGGCGGCGAAGGCCGCGGAGAGCGGCCCGTCAGGGGGCGTTCCGGCAGGCTCCGTACAGGAGAAGGACGCGGCAGGAAATCATCTTCCCAGAAGAGGAAGTAGCCCGGGCTGGTGTTGCCTGTAACATGTAAAATTATGCAAAAAGTGTTGCCAGTGCGCAACACTTTTTGCATAAATATGCTTTAAATTCGCAATTTATGTTGCGCATAAGCAACATAAATTGGCTAAAAGTGCTGCGCATGAGCAACACTTTTGCTATATTTGTCCGGACTAATCAGATTTTAATATGGAGACTCTGTTCAGAAGACATGACCAGTATATCGCGAAGACTCCCATTGACATTGTCCGCGAGACCATGCAGGACATAGGCTGGGATTCCAGGCTGATTGCCATAGTCGGGGCCCGTGGTGTGGGGAAGTCCACTTTGATGCGCCAGTATGTGAAGCTGAATTTCGAGCCTTACGACAGGTCGGTACTCTATTGCTCCCTGGATTCGGTATATTTCTCGACTCATACGGTCATTGAACTCGCCGAGAGGTTCGTGGCCCGGGGCGGACGCAGGCTGTTGCTTGATGAGGTGCACAAATATGATGGATGGAGCCGTGAGATAAAGGAAATATACGAGCTCTATCCCGAGCTGAAGATTGTCTTGAGCGGTTCGTCTCTGCTTCATATTCTGAATGCGGATGCGGATCTGTCGAGGAGGTGCGTAAGGTACTCCATGTACGGTCTGTCGTTCCGGGAATTCCTGAGGTTCTACAAGGGCCTTGACTTCGGGAGATGCGGTCTGGAGACCATATTGTCCGACAACGCCCGCCTGTGCGCCGAAGTGAACGCCGGATGCAGGCCTCTGATGCTGTTCGACGAATATCTGGAATATGGATATTATCCGTTCTACAGCGAGAACGCCTCGGACTATCATATCAAGATAGGCCAGGTGGTGAATTTTGTCATAGACGTGGAACTCCCGCTGCTTCGCAGGGTTGATGTCGCGAATCTGCGGAAAATCAAGTCTCTTGTCGGGATAATCGCGTCCGGAGTGCCCTATGAGCTGGATGCCAGTAAATTGGCGAAGGCGGTCGGCACGGGCCGTGACACGGTGGTGGAATATCTCAGGCATCTGAGCGACGCCCGGATTTTCAACCTGCTGTATTCGGGTGCGAGGAGCATAGGGAAACTGACCCGCCCCGACAAGGTCTATCTGGAGAACTCCAATCTTCTGTACGCCCTTTCCTCCGAGGCGGTTGAAATCGGTACCGCGAGGGAGACCTTTGCCGTGAGCCAGTTGAACAACGGAGGTTGCCAGGTGGAATACGGTAGGCATGGCGGGGATTTCATGGTGGACGGCAAATATGCCTTCGAAGTGGGAGGCAAGGACAAGGGGTATGCCCAGATTGCCGGAATAGGGGATTCCTATATCCTTTCGGATGACATCGAGACTCCCGTGGGGAACCGGCTTCCGCTCTGGCTTCTCGGCTTCCTGTATTAGCGGAATTTCTTGTCGTCCTCTAGCATCCCGAGGTAGGAATTGTAGCGCTCGGGGCTGATCAGCCCTTCGTCGATGGCGGCCTTGACCGCGCAGCCGGGCTCATGGGTGTGGGTGCACGGTACGAAGCGGCAGCGGTCGGCGACGCGGAGCATCTCCGGGAAGTAGCGGTAGATCTCCTCCTTCTCCATGTCCACGAGGCCGAAGCCGCGCAGCCCCGGAGCGTCAATCAGATAGCTGCCCGTGTCGGGTGTTCCGCTTTCCGCCGGGGCATTTTTGTCCGGGGCCAGGTTCAGGCGGTACATTTCATACAGGGAGGTGGTGTGCCTGCCCTGGAGGTGGGCTTCGGAGATAAGGCCTATCTTGGGGTCGAGACCGGGGTCCACGGCCTTGATAAGGCTGGATTTCCCGACTCCCGACTCTCCGGTGAGCAGGCTGAGCCTGCCGCGGCAGAGCTCGCGCAGACTCCCTATGCCTTCTCCCGTGAGCGCTGACGTGGGTATCACAGGGTACCCGGCCTGCCGGTATGTCCGGACGAAATCCTCGACCTGCTCCGGAACTTCCGAGCCGTACATGTCAATCTTGTTGAGCAGAATCACCGCCTGAATGCCGTAGACCTCGCAGGTCACGAGTATGCGGTCGAGGAAAGGCAGCTTTATCTCGGGGAAATACAGGCTTACGGTGACGAGCACCTGGTCGAGGTTGGCTGCTATCACGTGGGATTGCCTCGAGAGGTTGGTGGAGCGTCGTATCAGGTAGTTGCGCCGAGGAAGCACCTCTGTAATCACTGCGGGGTGCGTCTCGTCCTGAATCTCTCCGACGGTGTAGCGCACCCTGTCACCGACGGCGACCGGGTTGGTGGCGCTTCCGTGCTCCAGCCTCACCTTTCCCCGCAGCACGGCGGGGAAGAGCTTCCATTCCGGCAGGCAGCTCAGCAGGAAGTGGCTGCCCGCGTTCTTGACCACGGTTGCCTCGACTCCTCTGTGCTGTGATGTGTCCTGCTTCATCAGGCTATCTCGCCCTTCCAGTGAGCTTTTCGGCGAAGTCGCCGAGGATTTCAATCTTGTCTCTGCCGAGTCCGGCATCGCTTACGGCCTCCATCGCCCTGGATGTGAAGTGCATGATGGCTTCCTTTGCGTCCTTGTCGACCCCGAGGGTGATGTAGAGCTGCTTTACGGTCGCAATCTTCGTGGCCTTCTGGGTTTCGCTGCCTGCAGGGAGCGCGAAAGCTTCGAGGAAGCCTTTCTTGTCGTGCGCCTTCTCGACCGCCCTGACAGTAAGCCAGCTTTTCTTGCTGTTGACTATGTCGCCGCCTATGGGCTTGCCGAAGACCTTTTCATCGCCGAAGGCATCGAGGTAGTCGTCGGCTATCTGGAAAGCCATGCCCAGTTCGTAGCCGTAGTTGTAGAGGGCGTCGGCGACCTTGTCCGAGGCGCCTCCGATCAGTGCTCCGACCTTGGCGGAACATCCGAGCAGGACTGCGGTCTTCAGGCCTATCATCCTGTTGTAGTCCTCCATCGACACGATGTCCTGGCTTTCGAAGTCCATGTCGTACTGCTGGCCTTCGCAGACTTCGACGGTGGTCTTCATGAACAGGTCCATAACCTTGTCATGCACGTGGTGGGGCGACCTTGACATGCGCTTGTAGGCTTCGATGAGCATCACGTCGCCGGAAAGAATCGCCGTGCTCTCATTCCACTTCGTCCATACGGTGGGCATTCCGCGCCGCATGGGGGAACGGTCCATGATGTCGTCGTGCATCAAGGTGAACGAATGGAACACTTCGAGTGCTTCCGCCGGCGAGAGTATCTCCTCGCCGAACTTGTCGCCGAAGAAGGAGTAGGCGGTGAGGCAGAGCTTCGGGCGCAGCCTCTTGCCCCCTATCTCGATCATGTACCTCAGCGGGTCGTAGAGGCCTTCCGGTTCGCTTGTGAAACAGATGTCACGGAACATTTCCGCAACGATGCTGTCAATCTGGCTTTCTGTTGTCATATCAGGCAAAGATACTGATTTTTCCGCTACCTTTGCAGGCATGAGGAAAATCGTATTCGCTACTGCAAACAGGGGCAAGCTCCGCGAGGCTGCGGAGATTCTCGGCCCGGATTTCGAAGTCCTTTCGCCGGCTGACCTCGGCATAGACGGGGATGTGGAGGAGAACGGCACCAGCCTGAAGGAGAATTCCCTGATAAAGGCACGCCATATATATGCGCTTACCGGAATGGATTGTTTCGCCGACGACACAGGTCTGGAGGTGGACGCCCTCGGAGGCGCCCCTGGCATCTATTCCGCGCGTTATGCCGGCGAGGGCCACGACAGCGGTGCCAACATGGCCAGGCTGCTTTCCGAACTGGGGAAACTCGGTCCGGCCGCCGGCCGCAGCGCCCGGTTCCGCACGGTGGTCACGCTGATTCTCGGCGGAAAGGAATATTTCTTCGACGGCACGCTCGAAGGAAGAATCGCCACGGAACGCTCAGGCAGCGGAGGTTTCGGCTACGACCCGATATTCATTCCGGACGCAGCCGGGCTTGAACGCGTCCACGGAGCGGCCCCCTCCGGCAATGAGGCACATCCGCTGACCCTGGCGGAACTCTCCGAGGAGCAGAAGAATGCAATCTCCCACCGTGGCAAGGCCGTCCGCGCTATGGCTGCTTTTCTTTTGCAATTACCCTGATTTTTTCTATAATTGCATAGGAAAGTTCCAAAAAATGCAAATGTTGACATTTTTCGGAACAATTTAATGCAAGAAGTATGATTATAGAAAGGGACATACTCCAGGAGTTGCAGCGTTGGAAGGATGCAGCTGGCAGAAAGCCTGTCCTGCTGAAAGGAGCCAGACAGATAGGGAAATCGTGGGTGATGGAAGAGTTCGGCCGCAGAAGTTTTGATTACTGCGCCGTTTTTGACTTTGACCGCCAGCCGGAGTTGAAGTCGGTGTTCCAGAGCACGAAAGATCCTGACCGGCTCGTGAAGGAACTGTCGCTCTATACCGATGTCCCTGTCATTCCGGGGAAGACGCTGATTGTCTTCGATGAGATTCAGGAATGCGAGGAGGCGCTGAACAGCCTCAAGTATTTCTGTGAGGATGCTCCGGAATATCATGTGGTCGCGGCCGGCTCGCTCCTGGGAGTGGCCGTGAAAAGGAGGAGCATGACGGTTCCCGTGGGCAAGGTCAGGGTGATGAGGATGTTCCCAGTGACGTTCAAGGAGTTTCTGAAGGCTGCGGATCCTTCAGTCTACGATTACGTCGAAGGTCTGGAAGAAATCCGTAAGCTTCCGGAAATCATGCTCAACAAGCTTAAGACGGAATACAGGCGCTACCAGATTTCCGGCGGAATGCCGGAGGCTGTCTCGTCGATGCTGGAAGGACGAGGGATGGCCGATATTGAAGATGTCCTGCAGGATATACTCGACCTGTATGAACTGGATTTCTCCAAATATGCCGAACCTAGGGAAATTGCCCGTATCCATGCAATCTGGCGTTCTCTTCCGGCCCAGCTGTCGAAGGAGAACAGAAAGTTCATATACAGCGCCATCCGCTCCGGCGCGCGGTCCAAAGATTATGAGGATGCGCTGATGTGGCTTGAAGATGCAGGGATGATATATCGTGTGTTCAACATAAGCAAACCTTTCATTCCGTTGTCAGCCTATCAGGACATCTCGGCATTCAAGGTCTACGCCTGCGACTGCGGCCTGCTCAGAAGGCTCGCACGACTGCCTGCCGCCGTAATCAACGACCCGAGCGCGAATTATACCGAGTTCAAGGGAGCGATGGCTGAAAACTGCGTGCTTCAGTCCCTGATTCCTCTGCTTGACGCCCAGATTCCCTATTACTGGACTTCCGAGGGCAAGGCCGAGGTGGAGTTCGTGCTTCAGTCAGAAGGACGGGTCATCCCCGTGGAGGTGAAGGCGGAAGGGAATATTTCCGGTAACAGCCTGTCGGTATATACGAAGAAATTCAACCCTGAATATCGCCTGCGTTTCTCGATGCTGAATCTTCAGTATAATGACGGTCTCCTGAGCTGCCCGTCTCCGCTTGCCGCCTGGTTCCGGAAATTCCTGTCTATGGCTGCTTCTCTTTCCAGATGAAGACCTTGTCGCCCCGGCGCAGCCTGCCGTCGGGACAGATTGACGGGTCGACGGCTACGGAGCAGCGTATTCCTTTCCCGGCGGTGTCCGCAGGCTCCAGATTCACGCGGAGGTCGGTGACGTCGAACTCCACGACTCCGGTGGTGGCGCCGGTGACCATCAGCCTGTCGCCTCTGTGCAGGGGGACGGACTCCACGCCGATTTCGGCGACCCCTATCCTGTCGAACCAGTTGGTTATCTTGCCGCAGTAGATTTTCGTCCTGGTGGCCTGGGAGCCGTAGACCTCGCTCCATTGTCCGAGATAGGCGCCCTGGTAGTAGCCGTCCCAGAAGCCCCGGTTGAACACCTCGGCCAGCTCCTTCTTGAGCTGCGCCGCCAGTTCCGGCGTGTAGTTTCCGTCGCATACGGCATCCGCAGCCTTCCTGTAGCAGGAAGCGCAGCGCTTGACGTATTCGGCGGAGCGGGCGCGGCCCTCGATCTTGAACACCTTGACGCCGCTCGCGATGATTCTGTCCATGAACTCTATCGTGCAGAGGTCCTTGGGCGACATTATGTATTTGTTGTCCACTACGAGCTGGTTGCCGGTCTCCAGGTCGGTGACCTCATATCCCCTCCGGCATACCTGATAGCAGGAGCCCCGGTTGGCGGAGGCGCCGTAGCTGTGCAGGGAGAGGTAGCATTTGCCGCTCACTGCCATGCACAGGGCCCCGTGGGCGAACATCTCTATGCGCACCGGCCTTCCCGACGGCCCGCAGATATGCTCGCGCTCTATCATGTCGCCGATTCTGCGCACCTGGTCCAGGTTCAGCTCCCTGGCGAGCACGACCACGTCGGCGAAGCGCGAGTAGAAGCGCAGGGATTCGGAGTTGGATATGGAGAGCTGGGTGGAGATGTGGACCTCCAGGCCGATTTCGCGGCAGTATTCTATTGCTGCCATGTCCGAGGCGATGACTGCGTCCACCCCTGCCGCCTTCGCGGCGTCGAGGGTCGCCCTCATGGCGTCGAGCTCCTCCTCGTAAAGGGTGATGTTGAGGGTCAGATAGCTCCTGACGCCGGCTTCCCGGCAGATGCGGACCACCTCCGCAAGGTCTTCGGGACTGAAGTTCGCCGCCGAGTGGCTGCGCATGTTGAGCTTGCCCACCCCGAAATACACGGAGTCCGCCTTGCCCTGGATTGCTGCGTGCAGGCATTCGAAATTGCCTGCCGGAGCCATTATTTCAAGTTCTTTCCTGTCCATGTCATCCGTATAGTTCCCTGAGCACCGAAAGCGAGTTCACGTTGAGCTGCTCCCCGGTGTGGAATTCGATGTATTTCAACAGTTTCGCGGCTATGTCGCTTCTGGCCTGTCCGCTCAGCGGAAGCAGCATGCAGGCGGCGAAGTCGGAGCGCACGAGGGCTTCAATCTCATGCTTCCTGTCGCCGCAGAACGGCTCGATGTCGTCCGCTGACGGCGAGAACCCCATGGCTGCCGCGAGCTCCAGCAGGAAGCGCAGGTGGTAGTTGGCATAGCTGCCTTCGAGGGCGTCCAGGGTCAGTATGGACCGGCGGCACCATTCGTAGAATCCGTCCTCGGTGTCCCCGTCGTGGACCGTGCGGTAGAGGACTTCGCTCATGAACATGGTCATGCTGTTCTTGGCCATGCTTGTCCGGATGCCGTTGAGGCTGAATTTCGCGCTCACGCCCCGGAGCCTCCAGAGTTCCGAACGCGGGTTCTCGACCACCTCGGCGTCAAGTATGCTCAGCGGCTGGTAGAGTGCCGTTCCTGCGGCCTTGGGCACCGTGACTATGAATCCGCGACGTCCCCATTGCTCGCTGAGGCAGTGGAGCACCAGCGCGTTTTCCTTGATTTTCGTGAAGTTGAGGACTATGAGCTCCGAGTGGAATACCATCAGTATTTCGGGATTCTTTCGCTCCTCAGGGCCTGCCTGAGCGCATCATCGTAGCGCAGGCGTATGCCTATGCCGGCCTCCTGGAAGTAGTAGCGAACCACTATCTCCTCTTCAATGAACGGTATTATCTCGTCCTTCTTGAGCCTCAGGAAATCCTCCTTCTCGATGTTGATGGCGTTCTCCAGCGTGTCGAGCTGGGCGGCGATGCCCTCGCTGAGCCCGTCCTTGTCCAGCTCCTCTTTCATGCTGTCGAACAGCGCCTTGGCTGTGGAACGATAGTCGAACTCCTTTTCTTTGGCGAAGCTGACGAAGTCCTCCCAGTCGGCGTCGCTGAAATGGAATTCCCCGGCCGGGGCGATGCTGTCGTGCCTGCGCACATAGTCGAGCACGTATTCCTCGATGACCCCGTAGGCCACGAGGGCGTAGGTGAGGCGGCTGTATTCCTTCTCGTCCAGCTTCACGTCGGGGGTGATGCCTCCTCCGTCACGCACCGTCCTGCCGTGGGCGGTCTTGAACTCCCTGGTAAGAGAGTCCGGGATGTGGCCCACGCTGCCGTCTTCGTTGCGCCGCGAATAGTCAATGGCCTGCACGCAGCGCCCCGACGGCGTGTAGTATTTCGCTGTGGTGAGCTTGAGCTCGCCTCCGTAGGGCAGGTTGCGAATGCTCTGCACGAGACCCTTGCCGAAGGTCCGCTGTCCCATTATCGTCGCCCTGTCTGTGTCCTGGAGGGCGCCGGCGATAATCTCGGACGCGGAGGCCGAGCCTGAATCCACGAGCACTATGACCTCCAGATCGGGGTCGACGGGGTCTTCCCTGGTGGTCACGGTGTAGTTGGAGCTCTTCTCCTTGCCCTTCGTCGTCACCACGACCGAATTCTTCGGCAGGAAGATGGACACTATCTGCGCCGCTTCGTCGAGCAGGCCGCCGCCGTTCCCTCTGAGGTCGAGGACCAGGGTCTTCATGCCCTTGTCCAGAAGCCCGTTGACTTCCGCGCGCAGTTCCTTGCCCACTCCCTCGGTGAAGCCTGTCTGGAGTATGTAGCCGGTGGTGTCATCCAGCATCCCGGCGAATTCTATGTCCGGAATGCGTATCTTCTCCCTCACGACCCTGACATCCACCGTGTCGCGCGTGCGTATCTTCTTTACGGAGAAGAGCACGCTGGTGCCCGGCTCTCCGCGCATCTTGTCGCTGCACTGCTGGGAGGTGAGCCCCTTGACGCTCTCCCCGTCTATCGCGAGAATCTCGTCGCAGCACTGCAGCCCGTATTTCTCGGCTGGGGAGTCCTTGTAGGGTTCGTTGATGATTACGTTGCCGTTGACGTCGGGCTTGTATATGACGGCCCCTATGCCGCCGTAGGCCTTCTGTATCATCATCTGGAGGTCTTCGTTCTCCTCGGCGGGGATGAATACCGTGTAGGGGTCCAGTCCGGCGAGCATGGCGTCTATGCCTCTGCGCTCGATTTTGTCGACCGGCAGAGAGTCCACGTAGGACTCGGAAAGTTCCTTGAGGATGGCCGCGTGGGTCTCGGTCCATTTTCCGAGGAGGAAGTTCCGTGACTGCGCGGCCGCGTCCGATGTCCCTGCGAGCAGGATTGCCGCCGCAAGGAACGCCGTATATTGTCCAAAATGTTTCATGATGCCGATTTGCATTGGAATTTCGTGCCTAAGACGAGAAGAGCAGCAGGATCACGCCGGCCAGCATTATCACCAGCTCGATGAACTTCTCGCGTATGTTGTGCTCCCTGAACACCAGCGCGCCTCCCAGGAAGGTGACCAGCACCGAGCTGCGCCGCGTGATGGAGATTACCGAAATCAGAGCGTCCTCCTGGTTCACGGCGTAGAAGTACAGCATGTCGGAGCCCGTGATGAGCACCGCAATCAGCAGCAGCTTCCAGTCCCAGCGGAATCTATTGAAGCCCTCGCGGTCGCGCAGCCGGTCGCCCAGCAGCACCAGGGCCATGATGACGCTGATGTAGAGGTTGGTCCAGCTCTGAACGAACAGGGGCTCCATGATGCCGAGTATGTATTTGTCGTAGAGCGCGCTCGCGACCCCCGTCAGGACGGAGACCGCCATCCACGCCATGCCGCTGTTGCTCGTGAAGGTGATGCCTTCTTTCCTGCTGGAGCGTCCGAGCAGCATCAGGGCCGCGATTACCAGCAGCACCCCTCCCCATTGCAGCAGGTTGAGCTTCTCGTGGAAGATTATCAGGGAGAAGAGCAGCACGAACATGGGCCTGGACGCCTTTATCGTGCTCACGGTTGTCAGCGGCAGCAGCTTTATCGCTATCAGGCCGGAAATCCACGAGAGCGACACCAGTACCGCCTTCGCCATCAGTCGCAGATGGTCTTCGAGAGGCCCTGCGCTGAAGAAGGGGGTGAGGAACAGGGTCGAGAGGGCGGTGGCTCCGAAAAGCACCCAGAGCACGCTGTTGTTCTTGACGGCCTGCTTCTTGACTATGTCGTACGATCCCAGGAGAATCGCGGAAAATAGGGTTAGCCAAATCCACATACAGGGGTCAAAGATATGCAAAAATTCGTAAATTTGTCGTTCTCCGACCATGGACAAGCAAATAGAAATACGCGGAGCCCACGCCAACAATCTGAAGAACGTCGACGTGGACATACCTAGGGGAAAGTTCACTGTGATGACCGGCGTCAGCGGCAGCGGCAAGTCATCGCTGGCTTTCGATACCATATACGCTGAAGGGCAGCGCCGCTACATGAACACTCTCTCCCCGTATGCCAAGCATTTCATGGGCATCCTGGAGAAGCCTTCGGTGGAGAGCATAAACGGCCTGAGCCCGGTCATAGCCATAGAGCAGAAGACCACTGGCGGCAACCCGCGCTCCACGGTCGGAACCATCACCGAAATCTATGACTTCCTGCGCCTGCTGTTCGCCAGGGCTTCGGTGGCGTATTCGCCGCTGACCGGCAAGGAGATGGTGCGCTACACCGATGCGCAGATAGTCGAGCTGATAATGAGCGGCTACCATGGGCGCAAGTGCCTGCTGCTCGCACCTCTGGTCAGAGGCCGCAAGGGGCACTACCGCGAACTCTTCGACCAGTTGCGCCGCAAGGGCTTCACCGGAGTGCGCATAGACGGGGAGCTGAAGGAGCTTTCGGAGGTCGATGCGCTCGACCGCTACAAAAGCCATTTCATCGAGCTCGTGGTGGACAAGCTGAAGCCCGGAGACGGCGATGACAGACGCGTGCGCAGTTCGGTGGGCACGGCGCTTTCCGCCGGCAAAGGCTCGCTTGCCGTCATGGACATGGAGACGGGGACGCTCAGGCATTTCTCAAAGCATCTTGTGGATCCGGACAGCGGCATCTCCCTGCAGGAGCCGGCGCCGCATTCTTTCTCCTTCAATTCGCCCGAAGGATATTGCCCTCACTGCAAGGGGCTCGGCACGGTGGTCGATGTGAACATCGACAGCATCATCCCCGACAGGGACGTTTCGATAGCCGACGGCGGAATCGTGCCGCTGGGGCGCATGCGCGACGGGAAGAAGTTCGAGATACTGCGCTCCATGTCGCGGAAACACGGTTTTTCGCTATATGAGCCGATAGCCGCCCTGCCGGACGAGGCCGTCACCCTGGTGATATACGGCTCCGACGAGTTCTTCCGCGTGGGCGAGGGCGCGCTTTCCGAAATGGTCAACTGGCCCGGAGTGGTCGGGGACATCGAGGACAAGGTAGTCTGTCCCGTGTGCCACGGCACGCGGCTGAACGGGAACGCCCGCTGCTTCCGCATAGACGGAAAGGACATCTCCCAGGTGAGCGCCATGGAGATTTCGGAGCTCGCCTTATGGATTGATAGCCTGCCCTCCCGGCTGGACTCCAGGCAGAACGCCATAGCGCGCGACATCATACGCGAGCTTCACGACAGGGTGCATTTCCTGCTTGACGTGGGCCTGGACTATCTGAGCCTGGACCGGCCTTCCGCAACGCTTTCGGGCGGGGAAGGCCAGCGCATACGTCTTGCGACGCAGATAGGCTCCCGTCTCGTCAACGTGATATACATCCTGGATGAACCCAGCATAGGTCTGCACCAGAGGGACAATCTGAAGCTTATCGCGTCATTGAAGAAGCTCCGTGACGAGCACAATACCGTGATAGTGGTCGAGCACGATGAGGAGACCATCAAGTCGGCCGACTGGATAGTCGACGTGGGCCCCGGAGCTGGCGGGAACGGAGGCGAAATCTGCTACAGCGGCCCGCCACGGCCGGTGGTGAACCCCAACGTGACCCCTTCGGAGAGGGCTGCCGGCAACGGGAAGACCCTGGTGCTGCGCGGCGCGTGCGGAAACAACCTCAAGAACATAGACGTGACTTTCCCCCTGGGGATGCTGATAGGCATTTCCGGCGTCAGCGGCTCCGGAAAGTCCACTCTGATAAACGAGACGCTGATGCCCATCCTGAAGGGCAAGCTCTATAGGTTCAAGGGCAAGCCTCTCGGGTATTCTTCGATAGAAGGCATCGAGAACGTGGACAAGGTCATAGAGATAGACCAGAGCCCTATCGGGCGTTCCCCCCGTTCAAATCCGGCGACATTCACCGGGGTATTCACCGACATACGGGCCCTCTTCGAGGACACGCCGGACGCCAAGGTGCGCGGCTTCAAGGCCGGACGCTTTTCGTTCAACGTGGCAGGAGGCCGGTGCGAGGAGTGCAAGGGCGCCGGAATCAAGGTGATAGAGATGAATTTCCTGCCCTCGGTCAATGTGGTCTGCGACCAGTGCCGGGGACGCCGCTACAACGAGGCCACATTGGCCGTCAAATACCGTGGGAAGAATATTTCCGAGGTGCTGGACATGCCGATTTCCGAGGCCTATGAATTCTTCAGCTCCCATCCCAAGATAGCCCCGAAGCTCAAGGCTCTCGTGGACGTGGGTCTGGGCTATGTCCGGCTCGGCCAGTCTTCGGTCACGCTTTCCGGAGGCGAGAGCCAGAGGATGAAGCTGGCCGCCGAACTGTTCAGGAGGGCCACGGGGAATACGCTGTACATGCTTGACGAGCCTACGACAGGACTGCATTTCGAGGACATCAAGGTGCTGATGGGAGTGCTTCGGCGCCTGGTGGACCAGGGGAATACGGTAATCGTCATAGAGCACAATCTCGACGTGCTCAAATGTGCCGACCATATCATAGACATGGGCCCGGGCGGCGGTAAGTCGGGCGGCAGGATAATTGCATGCGGGACGCCGGAGCAGGTGGCTTCCGACCCGGCTTCAGTTACAGGCAGATATTTAAAGGATGTTTTATGAATAAAATCGAGGCCGCAAGGCAGGAATACGCCGACTGGTGTCAGGCGATAGGCATAGATACCATCGAAAAACTCAACGATACGCTTCTTGAAGGGGAGGCTATCGACCTTATCAACCTCTGCGAGGCCCGTCAGGAGCGCAAATACGCCCAGGCGGCCGACCAGATATTCTGGAACCGCCGCAGGTGCCCGATAGTCATGATGTCCGGCCCTTCGTCGAGCGGAAAGACCAGTTCGTCCCTGCGCATTGCCCAGCAGGCCAGGGTGCTCGGCCTCAATCCGAAGGTGATAGAGCTTGACAACTACTTCGTGAACCGCGACGACACTCCTCTCGACGAGAACGGGGAGCGCGACTATGAAGCCCTGGAGGCCATGGACATCAGGTTTCTGAACGAGCAGCTCGAAGACCTGCTGTCCGGCAAGGAGGTGAACCTGCCCAAGTTCGATTTCGTGGCGGGAGTGCGCACCTTCCCCGGCGAGACCATGAAGCTGGAACGCAACGACATCCTGTTCATGGAGGGCATACATGCGCTGAATCCGGCATTGACTCCGAAGATTCCGCAGAGCAAGATTTTCCGCATCTACATCTCCGCGCTCTCGTCGCTTCCCGGCGGCCACAAGGAACACAACTCCACTACCGACAAGCGCCTGCTCAGGCGCATCGTGCGTGACAACCGCACACGCGGCATTTCTCCCGAGGAGAACATATTGCGCTGGCCTTCCGTGCGCCGGGGCGAGGAAAAGTACATCTTCCCCTTCGACCAGAATGCCAACGTGGTGTTCAATTCCTCCACGCTCTACGACATGCCTCTCCTGAAATATTATGCCGAGCCTCTGCTCTGCGGCATCAGCGAGTCCTCGCCGGCCTACGCCAAGGCGCAGGAGCTTCTGGATTTCATGAAGAACATACTGCCGCTGAAGCCTATAGAGATAGCCGCCATCCCTCCCACCTCAATCATGCGCGAGTTCATCGGCGGCCAGACGCTGTAGTCTGACGCAGCCTGCGAGACGCAATTGCAGCCGCGAGGCTAGTTCCCGGCAACGGCCATATATCCGCTGCCGGAACCGTTGGCCCGGTAGTGCGGCGCATAGAGCGACTCTATCTCGGGCACAGGCGACTGGAAACGCCCCTCCTGGGTCACGAAGAACTCCTCGCTGATGGCGGTCTTCTCCTCGTGGTAGCTTTCGAACCAGTATTCGGTCCTGTCCGCCCTCACGCTGCGATACCCCTGGGGTGTGAACGTTGTCCATCCCGGGACGGAAAGCGCCCTGGCCATCCAGCCGTATCGGCCGGAAATCTGGTCGACCGGCCTAAGGGCGGCGTTCCTGGGTACGCTGAGCCTGACGAAGCTGCGGTTCTCTTCGCTCCATACCAGGTATACTGCGGTTAGCCTGTCGCCGACATGCAGGGTGTCGCCGTCGGCAATCTTCTCCCCGTTCAGGTAGAACTCGCTTTCCACGGTGAATCCGTTGCCGTCGGCGCGTATGTCTTCGAAAGGAAGCTCCACGGAGGCGGACAGAGCGATGACCTTCGTGTCCAGCGTTTCTTCCGAACCCTGCATCACACAGGCCAGGGCCTCGAGGTAGCCGGGATCGGACTCCCATTTCTGAGTCTCCTTCTGCACCATTGTCCACAGCCTGACACCTTCCGCAATTTCCGTATGCCCGCAGCTGTCCATGAGCTTGCAGAGCATGGAATGGGCGTACAGTTCGCTTTCGAGCAGACCGCGCCAGGGCATTACCGCGTTCGGATAATAGTATCCCCCGCTTGCATGCGGTCGGGCGTATTGGGCGAGGGACTCGATGTCGCGTCCGAGTGATTTTGCGAGCCTGCGGCCGGTCATCATCGGGATGCCGAGGTCCTTCGCCAGCCTGATTCCGGCCTCGTCGGCGAGCAGGGCCTGCAGGGTGGACAGCCGTCTGGCCTTTGCGAGAATATGTCCTTCGAGCCCGGCGTCACCGGAAGGGACGAGGTACTCGCGCACCGTCTTCCTGAATGCCTTGAGTTCCTTCCGGCCAAGCTCTCCGGTGCAGAGGCGGACTTCCGGATATGACGCTCTCACGTGCAGGTACTGCGCGAGACTCAGGCCTCCGCACCAGAGCGGACGCACCTTTCCGCTGAACATCTCGCCGTCGAGGTATTCCACTGCCGTGGGGAGCAGTTCCGAAACGGTATCCGGACATCCGGACCCCATCTCGCTGAACCTTTCGAGAAGCACTGCGGTAATCACGGGAGAGGAGTTCATTCCGGCGAACCAGCCGAAGCCGCCGTCGGAATTCCGGCAGGCGGCGATTCTGCCTACGAGCTCCGCTTTCTGCACATTGTCAAGCCCTACGGCCTCCGCACCTTCCAGGGAGGACAGCAGATTGTCCGCCCAGAGAGCCGCCGAGAGGCTCAGCACATCCTCGCTTTCGGGATAAAGTTCCTCCGGTATGGCTTCCCCGAGCATCCCGCGTATCGAGATTTCTCTCACGGAAGCCGTGCTGCCGTCGGCATTCACGAACATTCCGCGCAATCTGGCGATCAGTTCATCCCTGTCCATGCCGGGACGGTACAGCGCCGAATGCGCTTCGGTGATTGTCTGCACGGGCTTCTTGACGGGGATGGTTACGAACACCGCGTCCGAGCCGTATTCCGCATCGTCGGGGATGAAGCTTGCCAGCAGGCCGATGGTGCCGGTTGCTGGCGCGTCCAATGCGAGGCTGAACTCCGCCGCGCCTCCTGCGCTGACCGTCAGGCTGTCGCATCCTGATTCCAGTACGGCGGCGGTCTTCACGTCGTCTCCGTCAAGGAAACTGATGGTGATTTTTCCGCTGACTGCGGTCTCCAGCATGTTGGATATGCTCACGCGGGCGTTCCAGCTGTCGGATTCGTACAGATACTGCGGCTGTACGACTGCGACCTTTACCGGCAGGGTCACCGTCATCTCGCGGCGCAGGGCGCTGTTGCGGAAATTCCTGTCGTGGGCGAAGAGCTGCACATAGTAGCGCGACAGTTTGTCGGAGGTGCTGAAGTCGAAGCGTATCTCGCCGTTCCCGTCGGAGCGCAGGAAAGGCTCCCAGGCTATGGTGCTCTCGAAATTCTCGCGTATGTGCATTCCGGGCGCAGCGGATTCGTCCATGACGGCTTCCTCTATGACTGTGCCTGAATCCGAGTCCAGCTTGAACATCGGGCTGGCGGCCATGACCGAATTGATTCTTGTCATTCTCCTGGCCGTGCCCCTGATGATGCCGGGAGTGGTGCCGTTGACCCCGCAGATGCTGCTGTAGCTGACATTCCCGGCAGGCTCGCGCCAAGGCAGCACGTCATACCAGACATTCTCCATGAGGGTCTCGGTGCTGGCGTCGAAGATGGTGGCGGCGCACTCCACTCCGGGTTCGGTCCTGATGATGAAGCTGTATGTCTTCGAAGGCGATGTCGTGTCCAGGAATCTGGTGAATTCGAGAGGCAGCCTGGAAGCCTCATCTGTGAAATCGAATTCGCGGGTGTAGCTGAAGCTCCGCTTGTCGCGGAAATAGAAGACCTTGACGGCTAGCTGGCCGGGATATCCCTGCCTGTGTTCGAAGCTGACGGTCTCGAGCGAGCCTTCACGCCCCGTCTGTCCTCCAAGATATACCATCTTCCGGTCGAGCGGACGGTTGCCGTCGCCGTAGAGTTCCGCCACCGCCCACACGGGGCCGCAGGTCGCTCCCATCTGGAGCGAGAGGCCTTCTGCGGGGCTTTCGAGGAAGAAGCTCCTGACTCCGGGCATGTTGAGTGCCTTGCTGCCTGAAGGTACATGGATGATAAGTACGCTGTCGCGTGAACTGAACTCCTCTCCGTTGTGCGCCTTCGTCCTGATGCTGACGTCAAGCCTATAGAGGCCGGTGCCGCCGCCATCCAGCGGGAGATCCAGCCTGCCGGGGTCCATGCTGCCTTCCTTGAGAATCTTCCCTTCGGACGACAGGCTGTATTCCACGGTCGCGCCGGGGCGCTTGTAGCCGCTGGCGGTGCCGAGGACGAAGCCGGCCATGTCTCCGGTGAATATGTATCTGTCTTCCCGGAGGTAGATGTCATCATCGTCATCAGTTAGCTCAAAACTGCCTTCGGCGGCTTTCACGGCTTCGATTTTCAGGGGGATGTCAGGCCGGACATTCAGGCTGGTGCTGAACTCCCTGGTTTCGCCCGTGGCGTCGCTTACCCTGACGCTGACGGCATAATGTGCATATTCCCGTTTGGACGGGCTGTCGAATGTGATGGTGAAATTCCCTTCGGTATCGCTTGCAAGCGGGCCGGAGGCGATGGTCTCATTGCCATTGGAGACCTTGTAGCTGATGTCGGCGGCGCTGAGGCTATGGCCCGAATAGGCCTTGATTCTGCCTTTGACCTCGATGCGGTCGCCCGGAAGGTGCAGCAGGCTGTCCTCGGTCCAGACGAGGTCGAAGGTCGGCAGCACGAATTCGTCGGCCAGCACCCTGGCGGATGCAAGCGTGTGGTCTTCATGCTCGATGCGTATGGTGTAGAGTCCGCCGAGACGGCTTTTCTGCAGGACGAAGCTGCCGGCCGCCGAACTGAATTCTCCGGTGGTGAGTACGGAGGATGAAAGTTCCTTGCCTTCGGGATCCAGCAGCCTGGCGGTCAGACGTATCCCTTCTCCTGCGAGGCTGTGCCCGTAGTCGCCTCTGTACAATATTGTCTTGAAGCGGACGGTCTCCCCGGGATTGAAGGCGCTGCGGTCGGTGAGAAGCAGGCAGTTCAGCCGGTCATCGGGAGTCTCGTCTGCGGCTCCGTCATCGGATGACAGGAGATAATTGTAGCTCAGCAGCAGCTCTTGCGAAAGACGCGTGCTTCTTCCGGGAAGGCTGAGAGCGGCCTGCAGCGTCCATCCCCATTTCCTTTTCGGGAATTTTGATGTGAATGATTCCGGCAGGCGGCTGAAACCGTCGATGTCCAGCCTGGGCAGCTCCGCCACCTTCTCCCCGTTCTCGTCGCGTAGAATCAGGCTGCACCATCCGAGAGGCTTGCCGCTGATATAGTCTGCGGCGTATGCGGCCGTCCCCTCGCTGTCGCTCTTGAGGGCCAGCGATATGCTGTATTTCCCGTGGGTGATGGCGGTTTCTGTCTTTCCGGAGACCAGCTTGATGCTGTAGCTTCCGTCGGCGAGCTCCGGCAGTTCCATTGTCAGAGTGTCGATGGCGTAGAAGCTTTTCGCGGGATTGTCGAGGCTCTGCTCGAAAATCTTTTCCCTGTCCTTGAATATGCTCACCCGCACGGATTCGAGATTTCGAAGCCCGATGGTCAGCACGTCGTCGGAAGTGTCGGCGAAGATGTCTTTCGACTCCAGTCGTTCCTGCAGGTCGCGGCACCGTTCCCTGCAGATGCGGGCGATGGGCTTCTCGTCTCCCGAGGCAGCTGCGGCCCTGCCCGACAACGCCATGCAGTCGGCGTACAGCGCGAGATATTCGCCGCTATCCGCTCCGTCCGAGTTGAGTCTGGAGAACTTGAGGTCCAGCAGCTTGTGCTCGGCCAGCATCGCTACCGCTTTCCATTCATATTTGCTGATGAACTCCCTGAGCTTCTGCTCATCGGGTATGCCGTCGGTGAGCCTGTCGAACTCGAGAAGAGCGTTCATCGGATAGCGCTCCCCGAGTCCGTCGGCAATCAGCTCCATGGCGGTTTCGCTGCGGTTCCAGCTGGCGTTGAGGCGCCATAGCGCATATTCCAGATCGTTCTCAATGAGTTCCGGAAGAATCTCTCCGAAACTTCCGCCGGTCAGCCTGTGGTCGTTTGGATACAGGCTGGCGTTGTGCGAGCTGCGGAGCCTGTCCGCGTTGGCGCGAATGTAAGCTTCGAGCGAATCGGCGTTGCGTCCCCTGCTGCCGGCGTATATTGTCGCTGCCGGTTCCCCGAAGGCTTCGAGCTCTTCGTCGAGACGCGCTACAAGGCGGTCGCGCAGTTTCCAGTCCATCCTGTAGCTCACGTCGACGTAGGCCTGCGCCGCATCGCAGAAGTCAAGTATGAGATGCCGCCTGTAAGCTTCACTCTTTATTTCCTCGAGCACTGCCAGCTGGTCCTTGGGCCGGTCGTCGCCGGAAGCTTTCTCATATCTGTCCCAAAGTTTCGTGAGGACGTGCCCCTGCACGTCGGCGGAGGCGGAAAATACGTTCAGTGTCATTGTCAGCAGAAGAAGCAATAGCGGTTTCATGATGTTGTCTGTTTTTCAATGTCGCTCGAGAGAAGAGATGCACTCGGCGACCACAAAGTTGCTTCCCCCGACATAAACCATGCCGCCCGGGGTCTCCGCCGCCTCCTCCCGGGCCATGCGCACGCCTTCCCCGACGCTTCCGCACACGCGGCGGTCAAAGTCCTTCATCAGTTCTCCGAGCTCCCCGGCCGGAAGGGAACGTGGGATGGCGGGTGCCACGCAGAAGTATTTCGCCCTGCGCGGCATCAGTGGGATAATCGAGGCTATGTCCTTGTCGGCCATGATTCCGAAGACTATGAACAGGGGGCGGTTCAGGGATTCGAGCCTGGCGAAGTTGATGCGCAGGGCGGCCGGGTTGTGGCCTATGTCGCAGATCGTGTCGGGCTTTCCGGGCAGCTTTTCCCAGCGTCCGCGCAGTCCGGTGATTGCGGCGGCACGACCGAGTGCGTCGTGGTCGGCGCGTTCTCCCAGGAGTCCGAGGGCGAAAAGCACGGTGTGGAGGTTGCTTGTCTGGCAGGCGGCTCCGAGGTCAAGGGGGAAGACGTCCTCCGGGTAGCTGTCGGCGAAGAACAGCGGACAATGGACTTCGGCGGCCTTGCGTTCGAAGACTCCGGCTGTCTCCCAGTCCTCTTCCGAGACCACCGCCGGGACTCCTGGCTTGAATATCCCCGCCTTCTCGGCTGCGATTTCGGCCCTCGTGCTCCCGAGCATCTTGCAGTGGTCCAGCCCTATGCTCGTGATGATGCAGAGCTCCGGCGTGATTATGTTGGTGCTGTCCAGCCGTCCGCCGAGTCCGGTCTCTATCACTGCGATGTCCACCTGCTGCGAGGCGAACCAGCTGAATGCCAGGCCTGTGGTGATTTCAAAAAAGGACAGGTCTTCGAGCTCGTGCCCGTTCACGAAATCCCAGACCTCCTTTTCGGAAATCATCCTCCAGCTTCCGCCCTCGATTATCTTGGCCCTTTCCCTGAAGTCGATGAGATGGGGCGAGGTGTAAAGGCCCACCTTGTACCCGTTGGCCGCCAGGGCGGCCGCCAGCATGGAGCATACGGAGCCTTTTCCGTTCGTCCCCGCCACATGTATGGTCTTGAAATTCCGCCAGGGACTGCCCAGCCGCGCGTCGAATTCCATCATCCCTCCGAGCCCGGGCTTGTAGGCTCCGGCGGTGAATCCGTCCTTCTGGACGCTGGGATGCCTGGCGAACAGTTCGTCAAGCATCTTTTCATAATTTGTTCTGTTGAATTCCATAGTTGCAACTGAATTCAAATTTAGTTATTTTTACAAACTGAAACCAATTAAATCAATGTCTGAAAAAGCTTTCGCCCTGAATTCGAACTATGTCATCGACGGCGTGCGGCAGGAACTCACTCCTGCACAGATTCTTGATGCGCTGACCGAGGATGTTTCGAATGCGGAGCATCCGTCTCCGTGCGAGGACGCCATCGTCGACGAGAGCGTGGATCCCGAGGTCAGGGCGTCGGAGCCTGAGGGTGACGATGTGGCCGGATATCTTTCTTCCGTGCTTTCCGCCGTGAGGAAGCCGCCGCTTTCGTGCATGGATTCATATACCCGCTGCAGTATCGCGTCGGCTCTTGTGGACGCGATGTGGAATCGCGGGCATTTCCGCATAGGCAATCTTCTGATAGACGCCAGGTGGCGCTGGAACGAAGGCCCCGTCGGGGCTATGGCTGCCTTCTATGAGTCCGTGAACGCTGCAGCGGATTATGTGGATTCCCTGAATCTGCGTTTCAGCCGCTACAGGTACGTCAGGACGGACGGGGCGGCTTCCCTCGTCTTCAAGGCGGTGCTGGGCGACGACGAGCCCGGCGACGAGGCCATAGTGGCCGGCGCCGCGCGCTCCGACGAAGCTTTCATGCTGAACGAAAGGGTGTGCCCCGTAGAGCTGGTGCCCGACAGCCGCAGTTGGGTGATATATATTCCCTTCGATTCATCGGACTACCGTCTGGGCGGCTCGCTGCTTGCGCAGACCCTCGGCCTCGGCGGAGCGGCCCCCAAGATAGAGGATGCGGACTATTTCCTCGACTGCTATGAGGTGGTGAGGGAGTTCGCCGAGGACGGCCTGCTGCTTTCGGCCGCCACGGTAGGGGAAGGGGGGCTTATGGCTGCGGCCGGAAGGATGGCCGGCAATGGCGTCGGAGTCCGGCTCGACATTTCAGACCTTTTAAGGTCGGCAGGGGAGACAGACATGGTCAAGGTTCTGTTCTCCGAGATTCCCGGCGCTATGATTCAGATTCGGGACGCCGACTTCGACTATGTGGACGCGGAGCTGCTGCTGCAGGACGTGGTCTATTTCCCTCTCGGACATCCGGACCCGTCGGGGCGCAAGGTGACCGTGGCGGCCTCCGCGAAATCGCGCATACAGACTATCCTCGAATCCCTGATGCTGAATGCGGAAGGGGAGGACTAACATACAACAGCTATGGGCAAACCGAAAATCTTTGTGCTGGACACTAACGTGATACTGCACGACCACAAGGCGATACGCCATTTTCAGGACAACGACCTCGTGATACCGGTCGCGGTGATTGAGGAGCTGGACAAATTCAAGAAGGGCAATGACGCCCTGGCCTACAATGCCCGGGGCTTCGTGAGGGACATCGACAGGATAGCCGAGGGAAGGACCTTCGCCAAGGGCGGGCTGCCCATAGGCAAGGGGCTCGGTACCATCAAGATTGAGCCCAACCATCCTTTTCCCGAGAAATACGCCGGGATGTTCACCGACGACATTCCCGACCACCGCATCCTCGCCACCGCGATGTGGGTCAGGGAGAACAATCCCGGAACCTTCGTCGCCCTGGTGACGAAGGACATCAATCTCCGCATCAAGGCCAAGGCCGTGGGCATGGAGGTCCAGGACTATCTGACAGACAAGGTGGAGGACGCGAGAATCGAGAATACGCTGAAGGAGGTCAGGGAGATGTCGCTGGACGACGCGCTGATGCAGTCGCTCGCATACGGGCCGGAAACCTCTCTCGACTGGAAGGACGTCTGCAGTGACAGGCCCGGGGCCAACCAGCTCTTCAGGTTCCGCTGGAAGTCGTCCGACAAGGGAAGTGTCTGCGCCAGGTACGATGAGGACAGGAACAGGATAGTCCTGGTCAAGAGCCATGAGGCCTATGGCATACGTCCTAGGAACGACGAGCAGATGATTGCGCTCGACGCCCTGCTCAACCCCAGGATAGAACTGGTCTCCCTGACCGGAGGTGCGGGAACCGGCAAGACCCTTCTGGCCCTCGCCGCCGCCCTCGAGCAGGAGAGGGAATATGAGCAGATAATATTGTCGAGGCCTACCGTGGTGCTGGGCAATCAGGATCTCGGTTTCCTCCCGGGCGACCAGAAGGCCAAGATGAGCCCTTTCCTGCAGCCGCTCATGGACAATCTCAATGTGATAAAGGGCCAGTTCCGCCCGAATTCGAAGGAGGCCCTGCGCATCGAGGCCATGCTCACGCAGGAGAAGCTCATAATCGAGCCGCTGGCCTACATCCGAGGACGCAGTCTCGGGAAATGCTATTTCATAATCGACGAGGCACAGAACCTTACGCCCCATGAGATGAAGACGATAATCACCAGGGCGGGCGAGGGCACGAAGATGGTCTTCACCGGGGATATCTTCCAGATAGACCAGCCCTATCTCGACCAGTGGTCGAACGGTCTGACGCATCTCGGCGAGAAGATGTCGGGGCAGAGGCTTTTCCAGCATGTCTTCCTGCGCAAAGGTGAGCGCAGCAGGCTCTCCGAACTCGCTTCAAAGTTGCTATAATCATAATTTTATAATAAATTCGCAGTCTTATTTTTGAAAACCATTCAAAATGTTCGAAACAAAGAAAAGAGTCTACTGCTTCGGTGCCAGGACGGCCGAAGGCGACGGCTCTATGAGGGAGCTCCTCGGAGGTAAAGGAGCAAATCTGGCCGAGATGAACAGGCTCGGCATGCCGGTTCCTGCAGGTTTTACCATCACAACTGATTGCTGCGCGGAGTATTACGCTCTAGGCGGCGGCTACACTGACGAACTCAAGCTTCAGGTCAAGGAGGCCATGGCGGCGACCGAGAAGATCATGGGCATGAAGTTCGGCGACCCCAAGAATCCGCTGCTCGTGAGCTGCCGCTCGGGCGCCAGGAGCTCTATGCCCGGAATGATGGACACGATTCTGAACATCGGACTCTGCTCCGAGACCATTCCCGGCATGATCGAGAAGACGGGCAACCCCCGCTTCGTATATGACGCCTACCGCCGCCTCATAATGATGTATTCCGACGTCGTGATGGAAAAGGCCGAAGGAATCGAGCCCGAGGACGGCCAGGGCATACGCCAGCAGCTCGACAGGATGATGGGCGAGCTCAAGAAGTCCAAGGGATATACTTCCGACACTGAGATCACTGCGGACGAGCTCAAGGAGCTGTGCGAGCAGTTCAAGCTGAAAGTGAAGGAGGTTCTCGGAGTGGAGTTCCCCGACAATGCCACCGACCAGCTCTGGGGTTCCATCGGAGGCGTATTCAAGTCCTGGAACGGCAAGCGCGCCATCACTTACCGCAAGATTGAGAAGATTCCCGATGACTGGGGCACGGCCGTGAACGTGCAGGCAATGGTGTTCGGAAACATGGGTGCGTCATCCGCTACCGGCGTGGCGTTCTCCCGCAACCCCGCCACCGGAGACAACAAGTTCTACGGCGAATGGCTGATCAACGCCCAGGGAGAGGACGTGGTCGCAGGTATCCGCACCCCCAACCCTCTCAACGAGGCCACCAAGAACGAACATAACAAGAATCTCGAGTCCCTCGAGAAGGCGATGCCCGAGGTTTATGCGGAGCTTGACGAGATCCGCAGGAAGCTGGAGGAGCATTTCCACGATATGCAGGATATTGAGTTCACCATCCAGGAAGGCAAGCTCTGGATGCTGCAGTGCCGTATAGGCAAGCGCACCGGTCTCGCCGCAATCCAGATGGCCATGGACATGCTCTCTGAGGGCATGATCGACGAGAAGACCGCCGTGATGCGCGTGTCTCCCTCGCAGCTCGACGAGATTCTGCACCCCGTATTCAACGTAGCAGCGGAGAAGGCCGCCAAGCCTGTAGCCCAGGGACTGCCTGCGTCTCCCGGCGCCGCCGTGGGAACTATCGTGTTCTCGCCTGAGGCCGCCGTCGCCGCCGCCAAGGAAGGCAGGAAGGTGATCATCGTGCGCGAGGAGACCTCTCCCGAGGACATCGAGGGCATGCGCGCTTCCGCCGGTATCCTCACCGAGCGCGGAGGCATGACCTCCCATGCCGCCCTTGTCGCCCGTGGCTGGGGCAAGTGCTGCATCGTGGGATGCGATTCGCTGAAGATCAACTTTGCCGAGAAGACACTGCGCTTCAACGGCAGCTCCAAAGTATTCAAGGAGGGAGACTGGCTTTCCCTCAACGGCTCCAAGGGCCTTGTCTATGCTTCTAAGATTGAGACCATGGACGCCAGCGAGAATCCTCTGTTCATCAAGTTCATGAGCATCGTGGACAAGTACCGCCGTCTCGGTGTGCGCACCAACTCCGACACTCCCGAGGACGCCCAGAGGGCCCTGCAGTTCGGTGCCGAGGGAATCGGTCTGTTCCGTATCGAGCACATGTTCTACGGTTCCAACTCCGAGGTGCCCCTCGCGAAGCTCCGCAAGATGATTCTCTGCTCCAGCGACGATGAGCGCAAGGCCGCTCTCGCCGAGCTTGAGCCTTTCATCAAGGCTTCCGTGAAGAGCACGCTCCGCATCATGGACGGCAAGCCCGTGGTGTTCCGCCTGCTCGATCCGCCTCTGCACGAGTTCGTGCCCAAGACCGAGGAGAAGGAGGAGGAGGTTGCCAACGAGCTCGGCATCAGCGTGGACGAGGTCGAGAGAAGAAGCGAGAACCTGCGCGAGGTCAATCCTATGATGGGTCTCCGCGGCGTGCGTCTCCACGTGGCCTATCCCCTTATCGCCGAGACTCAGTACAGGGCCATCTTCACGGCTGTCGACGAACTCCTCAAGGAGGGATACAACCCCCAGCCTGAAATCATGATTCCCGTGACGGTTTCAGCTCGCGAGCTCAGCTTCCAGAAGGCTATCTGCGACCGCGTTAAGAGCGAGGTCGAGGCTCATTCCGACCAGACCATCACCTACCATTTCGGAACCATGATCGAAATCCCCCGCGCGGCGCTGACCGGCGAGAGGATGGCGCGTACCGCCGAGTTCTTCTCCTTCGGTACCAACGACCTGACTCAGATGACCTTCGGTTTCTCACGCGATGACGTAGGAACCTTCATGGGCGACTATCTCGGACATAAGATTCTCGATGCCGATCCGTTCCAGACCATCGACACCAAGGGAGTCGGCAAGCTCGTAGAGTACGGCGTCCAGGCCGGACGAAGCAGACGTGCGGACCTGAAGTGCGGTATCTGCGGCGAGCACGGCGGCGACCCCGATTCCATCAAGTTCTTCAACAAGATAGGTATCGATTACGTCAGCTGCTCACCTTACCGCGTGCCCATCGCCCGCCTTGCTGCGGCGCAGGCCTCAATCGAGCAGAACAACTAGGAGAACCTCCCATAAAGTCAAAAGGACCCGCCGGCAACGACGGGTCTTTTTATGTTCTGCAGGACATGAAAAACGGCCGCCTTGTTCCGGGCGGCCGTAATCGTTGGGATGTCAATGTCAATATTTGTTCAGGGGGACTCCGGCGGTCAGCTGGTTGACGCGGCGCTTCACGCTTTCGAGCATTGCGGCGTGCTCCTCGAGCTCGGCGGCCTGCCCGGCGGTGGGAACTTCGCCCTTCTTGAGGGAGAGTGCTCCGATATGCTGGTTGCAGGAGGTGAGCACTTCGTCTATGAGTCCGACTATGTCGACCATGTCTTTCTCCACGAAGCCCCTTGAGGTGATTGCGGGGGTGCCGACGCGTATGCCGGAGGTCTGGAATGCCGAACGGGTGTCGAACGGAACCATGTTCTTGTTCACGGTGATTGCGGCCCTTTCGAGCTGGGTTTCGGCCACGCGGCCGTTGAGAGCCTCAAACTTGCCGCGCAGGTCGACGAGCATCAGATGGTTGTCGGTGCCTCCGCTGACTATCTTGTAGCCGCGCCTGATGAATTCGTCGCACATTGCCTTGGCGTTGGCGAGCACCTGCTGCTGGTAGACCTTGAATTCAGGCTGCTGGGCCTCGAAGAAGGCCACCGCCTTGGCGGCAATGACGTGCTCCAGAGGGCCGCCCTGGGTTCCGGGGAATACCGATGAGTCGAGCACCTGGCTCATCTTCTTCACAACGCCTTTCGGGGTGGTGCGCCCGCGCGGGTCGTCGAAATCCTTTCCGATCAGAATCACGCCGCCTCGGGGGCCGCGCAGGGTCTTGTGGGTCGTTGAGGTCACGATATGCGCATATTTCACCGGATTCTTGAGCAGGCCGGCCGCGATGATGCCGGCGGTGTGCGCCATGTCAATCCACAGGATCGCCCCGACCTTGTCGGCTATGCCGCGCATACGCTCATAGTCCCATTCGCGTGAATATGCGGACGCTCCGCCTATTATGAGCCTGGGCTTGTGTTCGATGGCCAGCTGCTCCATCCTGTCGTAGTCGACCATGCCTGTTTCGGGATTCAGCCCGTAGGGCACGGCCTTGTAGAGCATTCCGGAGATGTTGACGGGTGAGCCGTGGGTCAGATGTCCGCCCTGGCTGAGGTCGAGCCCCATGAAGCACTCTCCCGGCTGCAGAATCGCGGTCATCACCGCCATGTTGGCCTGTGCTCCGGAGTGCGGCTGGACGTTCGCCCATTCGGCGTCGTAGAGCGCCTTCAGCCTGTCTATCGCGAGCTGCTCTATCTGGTCGATGACCTCGCAGCCGCCGTAGTAGCGCTTTCCGGGGTATCCCTCGGCGTATTTGTTGGTGCAGATGGAACCGAGCGCCTTCAGCACGCCTTCAGTCACATAGTTTTCAGAGGCGATGAGTTCGAGGCCGGATTCCTGACGTTCCCTCTCCCTCTTGATCAGGTCGATGATTTGAATGTCCTGTTTCATGTCTTAATTTTAGCGGAGACAAATATACTACTTTTTCAGTACCTTTGTCCATCATGAAGGACAGGAAACTTCTAAATATGGAGCTGGGACGCGCTAGGCCGTCCGAGTATTCCTCCCTCCCGCCGTCCGGCGCAGTCCTGATTCTCGACAACATACGCAGCGCGCATAACGTTGGCAGCGCCTTCCGCACGGCGGACGCGTTCCGCGCGGACAAGGTCTGGCTGTGCGGCATCTGCGCGTGCCCTCCGTCGGCCGAGATACACAAGTCCGCGCTGGGCGCCGAGAACTGCGTCCCCTGGGAGCACGCGGATGACACTCTGTCGCTGGTGCGCCGCCTGCATGACGAGGGATATATAATAATAAGTGTGGAGCAGACCGAGCATGCGGTCCGGCTGCCCGACCTGAAGCTCAGCGGAGACGCCCCGTGCGCGTTCGTATTCGGCAATGAGGTCGACGGGGTGCAGCAGGAGGTCGTGGACGCCTCTGACTTCGCGCTGGAGATACCCCAGTATGGCACCAAGCATTCCCTGAACGTCTCGGTATCGGTGGGAATCGTGCTCTGGCAGTACCGTTTGACAAAATGTCACTGGCACGGACATTGATTTCTCTGTGTGCGTCCGGGGTGTTCCCGGAGGAAAAGAATAATTTGTTAAAACAATAGAATTATGATCAAACCTTTAGCAGACAGAGTCCTGATTGAGCCCAAGGAGGCTGAGACCAAGACTGCCGGCGGAATCTACATCCCCGACACGGCAAAAGAGAAACCCCAGCAGGGAACCGTTGTGGCGGCAGGCCCCGGAAAGAAGGACGAACCCATGGAGGTCAAGGTCGGAGACCAGGTCATCTACGGCAAATATGCCGGAACCGAAGTCACTTTCGAGGACAAGAAATATCTTATTGTAAAACAGTCTGACATTTTAGCAATACTGTAGTCGGACAGGAACATAAAAACGTATCTATTATGGCAAAGGAAATAAAATTCGATGTTGACGTACGCTCCAAGATGAAGACCGGAGCGGATTCGCTTGCGAACGCGGTCAAGGTGACTCTTGGCCCCAAGGGACGCAATGTCGTCATAGAGAAGAAGTTCGGAGCGCCGCAGGTGACCAAGGACGGCGTCACCGTCGCCAAAGAGGTCGAGCTCGAGGACCGCTTCGAGAACATGGGTGCGCAGATGGTCAAGGAGGTCGCTTCCAAGACCAACGAGCAGGCCGGTGACGGCACCACCACTGCTACGGTACTGGCCCAGGCCATCATCAACGTGGGCATCAAGAACGTGACTGCCGGCGCCAACCCCATGGATCTGAAGCGTGGCATCGACAAGGCTGTCGACGCGGTCGTTGCCAACCTCAAGGAGCAGAGCCAGGAGGTGGGTTCCGACTATTCCAAGGTGGAGCAGGTCGGCACGGTTTCAGCCAACAACGACGGCTATATCGGCAAGCTGATTGCGGACGCCATGTCCAAGGTCGGCAGGGACGGAGTGATAACCGTGGAGGAGGCCAAGGGCACCGACACCGAGGTCAAGGTCGTGGAAGGAATGCAGTTCGACCGGGGCTACATCTCACCTTATTTCATGACCAACGGCGACAAGATGGAGGCCGTGCTCACCAACCCCTCCGTGCTCATCTGCGACAAGAAGATATCCACGATGAAGGATCTTCTCCCCATACTCGAGCCTATCGCGCGTGAAGGCAAGGAGCTGCTCATCATCGCGGAGGATGTTGACGGCGAGGCTCTCACCACGCTGGTGGTCAACAAGCTTCGCGGAACGCTGAAGATCGCCGCCGTCAAGGCTCCCGGCTTCGGTGACCGCCGCAAGGAGATGCTTCAGGACATCGCAACCCTCACGGGCGCGGTAGTCGTTTCCGAAGAAAGAGGCTTCACTCTCGAGAACACCACCCCCGACATGCTCGGAAGGGCCGAGAGGGTGACCATCACCAAGGAGAACACCACCATCGTCGGCGGAGCCGGCGACAAAGCTGCCATCCAGGAGCGCGTGGACTCCATCCGCAAGCAGATTGAGACCAGCACCTCCGACTATGACAAGGAGAAGCTCAAGGAGAGACTCGGCAAGCTCGCAGGCGGCGTGGCCGTACTTTATGTAGGAGCCACTACCGAGGTGGAGATGAAGGAGAAGAAGGATCGCGTCGAGGATGCGCTGAACGCCACCCGCGCGGCTGTAGAGGAGGGCTATCTGCCCGGAGGCGGAGTTGCCTACATACGTGCCGCGGCCGCTCTTGAAGGACTCAAGGGTGACAATGACGACGAGACGACAGGTATCCATATCGTCGCGAAGGCGATTGAGGAGCCTCTCCGCCAGATTGCGCAGAACGCAGGCGTAGACGGATCCGTGATTATCCAGAAGATCAAGGAAAGCGCCGGAGACTTCGGCTACAACGCGCGCACCGGTGAATTCGTCCACATGTACGAGGCCGGAGTCATCGACCCTACCAAGGTTGCGCGCGTGGCCCTCGAGAACGCGGCTTCAGTCGCAGGCATGTTCCTGACGACCGAGTGCGGCATCGTCGACATCCCCGAACCGGCTCCTGCAGCTGCGGCAGTTCCGGCGGGCGGAATGATGTAGAGGAAACTTTACGCTCATGATATCGGGAGGAGTCGGCGTGTGCCGGCTCCTCCTTTTTTACCGGGGGCTGCTGCCAATGTGCCTTTCAGGGCTTTTTTAGAGAAAAATTAAAATTTTTTATAAAAATAATTTGCAAGTTCAGAAAAAGTGACTACCTTTGCCGTCCCTTTCGGAAACGAAGGGATTGAAAAAGTTCTTTGCAAAAACAATCTGAAAAAATTTCTCAAAAAATTTTGCAGATTAAAAAAAAGCGATTACCTTTGCAATCCCGAACGAAACGAACGGGACTGGCCATCAGCCGCAAGGCTGGTTTTTTTAGCGCCAAACTTGAAAGATCATTGAAAAGACTGAATCGGAAAGTACAAGCAAGTACCAAGAGAACGAGATAGAAACGAGAGCGTTGATTTCTTAAGAGGGAGCGGGGACAGGCTTAGAGAAAGTAAGAATATACAAAGAAGAGTTTGATCCTGGCTCAGGATGAACGCTAGCGGCAGGCTTAACACATGCAAGTCGAGGGGCAGCGCGCGGGTAGCAATACCTGTGGCGGCGACCGGCGGAAGGGTGCGTAACACGTGAGCAACCTGCCCGCGTCCGGGGGATAACCGGTGGAAACGCCGACTAATACCCCATGGTACGGAGGGCCGCATGGCCTTCCGTTGAAAGATTCGTCGGACGCGGATGGGCTCGCGGGGCATTAGCTAGTCGGTGCGGTAACGGCGCACCGAGGCGACGATGCCTAGGGGTTCTGAGAGGAAGGTCCCCCACACTGGAACTGAGACACGGTCCAGACTCCTACGGGAGGCAGCAGTGAGGAATATTGGTCAATGGGCGGAAGCCTGAACCAGCCATGCCGCGTGAAGGAATGAGGCCCTATGGGTCGTGAACTTCTTTTGTGGCGGAGCAATAAGGCCCACGTGTGGGCCGACGAGAGTACGTCACGAATAAGCATCGGCTAACTCCGTGCCAGCAGCCGCGGTAATACGGAGGATGCAAGCGTTATCCGGATTTATTGGGTTTAAAGGGTGCGTAGGCTGTCCGACAAGTCAGGGGTGAAAGCCCGGCGCCTAACGCCGGAACTGCCCTTGATACTGCCGGGCTGGAATGCGGATGCCGTGGGAGGAATGAGTGGTGTAGCGGTGAAATGCATAGATATCACTCAGAACACCGATTGCGAAGGCATCTCACGAATCCGCCATTGACGCTGAGGCACGAAAGCGTGGGGAGCAAACAGGATTAGATACCCTGGTAGTCCACGCAGTAAACGATGATGACTAACCGTCGGCGATACACAGTCGGTGGCCAAGCGAAAGCGATAAGTCATCCACCTGGGGAGTACGTTCGCAAGAATGAAACTCAAAGGAATTGACGGGGGCCCGCACAAGCGGAGGAACATGTGGTTTAATTCGATGATACGCGAGGAACCTTACCCGGGCTCGAACGGCTGGCGAACGACCCAGAGATGGGGAGGCCCTTCGGGGCGCCAGTCGAGGTGCTGCATGGTTGTCGTCAGCTCGTGTCGTGAGATGTTGGCTCAAGTGCCATAACGAGCGCAACCCTTGCCGGCAGTTGCCATCAGGTTATGCTGGGGACTCTGCCGGGACTGCCACCGCAAGGTGAGAGGAAGGCGGGGATGACGTCAAATCAGCACGGCCCTTACGTCCGGGGCGACACACGTGTTACAATGGCGGCTACAGAGGGATGCCACCCGGCGACGGGGAGCGGATCTCGAAAGGCCGTCTCAGTTCGGATCGGAGTCTGCAACCCGACTCCGTGAAGCTGGATTCGCTAGTAATCGCGCATCAGCCATGGCGCGGTGAATACGTTCCC
>OHFP01000035.1_pt1:0-77500 | contig 81183 bp, 59 predicted proteins | sample 1567591 | NCBI WGS metagenome assembly OHFP01 (sample SAMEA3879547, study PRJEB24766) | human gut metagenome | biome: human-associated habitat; feature: feces | place: USA | collected 1985/1987 | reverse complement strand
GAGCTTCAGGACATCATAGCCATACTTGGAATGGACGAGCTTTCTGACGAGGACAAGCTGACGGTCAACCGCGCGCGCAAGGTGCAGCGCTTCCTGTCGCAGCCCTTCTCCGTCGCGGAGCAGTTCACCGGAGTTCCCGGCGTGATGGTGGACATCGAAGACACGATAAAGGGCTTCAACATGATACTCGACGGAGAAGTCGACGACATGCCGGAGCAGGCCTTCCTCAATGTGGGAACGATAGAAGATGCAATCGCCAAGGGCAAGGAGATACTCGCCCAGGCTGCATAACGGAGGTTTCTTATGGCGGACAAACAGCTTTCAGTAAGGATAGTCTCTTTGCAGAAGACGCTTTTTGACGGGCCGGCGCAAGCAGTGTCCCTTCCTGGAACGGCGGGGGCGTTCGAAGTGCTGCCGGGTCACGCCGCAATCATATCCTCCCTGGAACCGGGGACCATCGAGGTCCGGGACATGGACGGGAAGACGTCCGGCTTCCGCATCCGTTTCGGGGTCGTGAAGGTAAGGAACAACGAGGTGACGATATGCGCGGCAAACTGAAGTTCATATTCGCTTCTCTGTTAGCGTTCCTCCCTCTGACGCTCTCGGCCGCCGGAGAGGAAGGCGGCCTGGACATGCAGTCCTACATATTCGGACATGTGGGGGATGCCTACGAATGGCATATCACCAAGGTGGGCGACACCGACATCAGCATACCGCTGCCCTGCATAGTCATAGACGACGGGCTGCACGTGTTCTCATCGGAGCGCATGGCCGAGCACGGCTACACCCTGAACGAAGACGGCAAGCTCGTGAACGCGTCCACCATGGAGCGCCCGCTTGACCTGTCGATAACCAAGAACGTGCTGGCGCTGATGATAAACGCGGCACTGCTCGTAGGCCTGATTCTGGGCTGCGCCCGCTGGTACAGGAAGCACGATGTGCTCAAGGAGAAGCCGAAAGGGCTGGTCGCGCTGATGGAGCCGGTGATAATGTTCGTGGAGAGCGACCTTGTGAAGGACGTCATAGGCCCGGGATACAGGAAGTTCTCCCCCTATCTTATGACCGCGTTCTTCTTCATCCTGATCAACAACCTGATGGGTATCTTCCCCTTCTTCCCCGGAGGGGCCAACACCACGGGAAACATCGCGATTACGCTCGTCCTCGCCGTGTTCACCTTCATCATGGTCAACCTGTTCGGAACGAAGAAATATTTCAAGGAGATTTTCTGGCCGGAGGTGCCGGTCTTCCTGAAGGCGGTTCCGCTGATGCCGATAATCGAGATTATCGGAGTGTTCACGAAGCCTTTCTCCCTGATGATACGACTCTTTGCGAACACGTTGGGAGGCCATATCATGATTCTGAGCATGGTCGGGCTGATATTCATCTCCGCCAGTATGGGGGCGTTCGTTAACGGAGCCTTCTCGGTGGTGGCCCTGCTCCTCGGAGTTTTCCTGGACTGCCTTGAGATTCTGGTGGCTTTCATCCAGGCATACGTGTTCACCCTGCTTTCGGCAGTATTCATCTCGCTCGCCCATCCGGACGAGGCGGGGGAGGCCGTAAAAGACAATGGATAATGATTTAAATACCAAGGAATATGTTACTCATTTCAACACTTCTTCAAGCGGTTTCCCTCTCAGCTTTGGGAGGAGCCATAGGCGTGGGTCTCGTGGCCCTCGGAGCCGGCGTGGGCATAGGCCTGATCGGCAAGGGTCTCATGGAGGCTTCTGCGAGGCAGCCGGAAATTTCCGGCAGCCTGCGTACCACCGCAATCATCATCAGCGCCCTGATTGAGGGTGTCTGCTTCTTCGGTGCGATTATCTGTCTGCTCACCGTAATCTAGTCTGCCATGTCTCTTGTAACACCGGATTTCGGCCTTCTTTTCTGGATGGTCATCATCTTCGGAGTCGTGTTCTTCCTGCTTGCGAAGTTCGGCTTCCCCGTCATCACCGGCATGGTGAGGAAGCGTTCCGACCACATCGAAGAGTCTCTGAAGAAGGCTCAGGCGGCCCAGGAGGCTCTTGAGAACCTGACCCAGGAAGGAAAGAGGATAATCGAGGAGGCCCGCGTCGAGCAGGGAAACATTCTCAAGGAAGCCACCCGGACCAGAGACCAGATAATCAACGAGGCCAAGCTCAAGGCCCAGGAGGAGGCCGACAAGATAGTGCAGCATGCCAAGATAGAGATCGCCGCCGAGCGTGAGAGCGCGATGCGCGACATCTGCCGTCAGGTATCGCTGATTTCCGTGAAGGTAGCGGAAAAGATAGTCAGAAAGGAGCTCGACACGTCCGAACAGCAGCTTGCCCTGATTGACAGGCTGGTGGAGGAATGTTCGAAGAGCGAATTCAAGAACTGAGTGCAGCATGAACACCGGAATACTCTCAGTAAGATATGCGAAGGCACTGCTTGAGTACTCGCAGGAGACGGGCCACGCCGACCGCGTGTTCCATCAGGTGAACAACCTGCTCAAGCATCCGGACAAGACCCCGGACAGGCTGGAGCCCGAGCTTGAACGCTTCGTGGCCCTTCTGGTGCGCAACCGCCGCATGGACGCGTTGCGCTTCATCCTGAGGACGTACATGCGCATGTATTACGACAGCAAGGGGCTCAAGGCCGTGCATCTCACATCGGCGGTGCCTTCTGAAAGCCTGGAGAAACGGCTCTCCGGCATGCTGGAGAAGAAGTTCGGCTGCAAGGTGGTGCTGGAGACGGTCGTTGACCCTTCGCTGATCGGCGGTTTCGTGGTCCGCATCGACGACTATATGATCGACGCCAGCGTGCGCAGCCGCATCGAGTCGATACGGAGACAATTCATAGTACAAAACAATAGAATCGTATAATGGCGCAGAATCAAATAAAGGCAAGCGAAATTTCGGAGATATTACTGAACGAGCTCAGAGGCATAGACAGTTCGCTCAAATATCAGGAGGTGGGTTCCGTCCTGATGGTCAGCGACGGCGTGGCCCGCATCTTCGGACTGGTCAACGCCGAAGCCGGCGAACTGCTCGAATTCGAGAGCGGGGTGAAGGGCGTGGTGATGAATCTCGAAGCCGACAACGTCGGCGCCGTGCTCCTGGGCCCCACCGACCAGGTCAAGGAGGGCATGAAGGTTCGCAGACTCGGCCGTATAGCCGGCATTCCCGTGGGGGAGGGCCTGCTCGGAAGGGTGGTCGACCCTATCGGCACGCCTCTCGACGGTATGGGCCCCATAAAGGGAGCTTCCGTGCGCATGCCTCTGGAAAGGAAGGCCCCCGGGGTCATCTTCCGCGAGCCCGTGACCAAGCCGCTGCAGACGGGTCTGAAGGCCATCGACGCGATGATTCCTATCGGAAGGGGACAGCGTGAGCTGATTATCGGCGACCGCCAGACCGGAAAGACCGCGATAGCCATCGACACCATAATCAACCAGCGTGCGGAATATCTCAAGGGCAAACCGGTCTACTGCATCTATGTGGCTGTGGGCCAGAAGGGTTCGACCGTGGCGTCGATAGTCCAGACCCTGCGTTCGAAGGGTGCGATGGACTACACGATAGTGGTGGCCTCGACGGCTTCGGATCCCGCCGCCCTGCAGTATTATGCGCCTTTCGCCGGAGCGGCAATCGGGGAATACTTCCGTGATACAGGACGCGATGCCCTCGTGGTATATGACGACCTGTCCAAGCAGGCGGTCGCCTATCGTGAGGTTTCGCTCATCCTGCGCCGTCCTTCTGGCCGCGAGGCCTATCCGGGAGACGTGTTCTACCTGCATTCCAGACTGTTGGAGCGCGCCGCGAAGATAATCAGCCAGCAGGAGGTGGCAGAAAACATGAACGACCTGCCGGAATGCCTGAAAGGCAAGGTCAAGGCAGGAGGCTCGCTGACCGCATTGCCCATAATCGAGACCCAGGCCGGAGATGTGTCCGCCTATATCCCGACCAATGTCATCTCCATCACCGACGGCCAGATTTATCTGGAGTCCTCTCTGTTCAACTCCGGTTTCCGGCCCGCCATCAATGTCGGAATATCCGTCTCTCGAGTAGGAGGCGCCGCCCAGGTGAAGTCCATGAAGAAGGTCGCAGGCACGCTGAAGATAGACCAGGCCCAGTATACCGAGCTGGAGTCGTTCACGAAGTTCTCATCCGACATGGACAAGGTTACCGCCATGACCCTCGACAAGGGACGAAAGAACGAGCAGCTGCTGATTCAGCCCCAATACTGCCCCATGCCGGTTGGCGAGCAGGTTGCGATTCTCTACTGCGGCACCAGGGGGCTTATGGCCGACATTAAGGTCGACCAGGTAATCGAGTTCCAGAAGCTCTTCCTGAACAAGATGAGGGCCGACCATCAGGATGTGCTCGATGCTCTCGGAGAAGGCAAGGTGGCCGCCGATGCGGAGAGCGTCATGAAGAAGGAGGCCGCAGAGATATGCAGCATGCTGGCTGCCAAGGCTTAATTACGGAAGATTGTGTCAGCGCTCAACGAAATAAAGGAAAGGATAGGCTCCGTGAGGAGTACGCTGAAGATAACTTCGGCGATGAAGCTCGTGGCCTCCTCCAAGCTGCACAAGGCCGAGGCGGACATCGAAGCAATACGTCCCTACGAGCAGACCCTTGAGGATATCCTGAGGGTCGTGGAAAGCTACCGCACCGATGAGGAAGGCTTTACAAAGGCCTCCGATGCGCCCGTGGCCGTGGTCGCGTTCTCGTCGAACAGCTCGCTCTGCGGCGCGTTCAACGCCAATGCGGTCCACAAGACGCTGGAAACCTGCGCCGGTTGCGGTTCCGTGAAAGTCATCCCCGTAGGCAGGAAGATGGCCGAGGCGATGAAGAAGTGCGGCTACGACGCGGAGGACGACCACGGAGACATAATAGGCAAGCCGGACTACTACAAGAGCAGGACTCTGGCACGCGAGCTCCGAAGGCGCTTTGCGGAAGGGGAGTTCTCAAAGGTTCTGCTGGTGTACAACAGGTACGTGTCGTCTTCCTCTCAGGTTCCGGTGGTGGAGCAGTATCTGCCGTATACGATTCCGGCTAAGGACATGCCGGTGAGGGATGAAGACTATATATTCGAGCCGGATCCCGTCGAGCTTGCCGCTCAGCTCGTCCCTTACCTGCTCACGATGAAATTCCATGCGGCGGTTCTCGATTCCGCTGCTGCGGAGCATGCGGCGCGGACAGTGGCCATGCAGACCGCTTCGGAGAACGCCGAGAGGCTGCTCGCCGAACTGACTCTGGAGTACAACAAGGGACGGCAGGAGAAAATCACCTCCGAAATACTGGATCTGGAGAGCGGCGAGGGCGGGGAATAGCCCGGCGCCCCTGTCCCGATCGCCGGCTCATTGCTTGTCCAGCCACTTCTTGCCGGACTCCGAGTTCATCCATATCAGTATGCCGATGCCGATGATCAGCAGGATGATGTATAGGGCAAGCATAGCGTTCATAGTACTATGATTTGATAATGAGGTTGTTTCCAATCCGTGCCAGGACAAAGGTCGATGCAATTCCGACAACAATCAATATCAGGTGCCATACGGATAATGCCTGCATTGTCACCATTGTCACCAAACTACCTGTCACCAATGCGGTGAATACGATTTTGGCCAAATCGTAGAAGAACTTGCCGAGAGTCTCGCGGCTCAAGTTCCGTGGCTGTGCTGAAGTTTCCATAGTCTGATTTAATTTGCAGTAAAGATAGCGATTTTCCGGTTAAGTCGGCAATGATATGCAACTTATGCGCGGGCGGCGTTCTCTGTGCAGCCGGTGCGGTGTTCTGCTGAAGAGGCTGGCCGCCCGCGGCCGTGAGCGGGTACGTTCCGGAACGGAGTGGAGGAACGGGGGAAGGAGCGCGAAGCGCGGAACCTCTGAAGCAGAATACCGCACCGGCTGCAAAAAGGCAACGGCAAAAAGCTTCGGTGGCTGCAAGTTAGCACCGGCTGCAGAATACGCGGGCTGCCGAGGTAATAGCGGTGCGCAAAAGGTTTGACCTTGTGGGAAACAATGAAAAACGGGATGACCCAAATTATTTGAGCCATCCCGTTTTTCATATCGGACGGGAAAATCCCGTTGAAGAATCTTCAGAAGCTGTAGCCCAGACCGAAGCTCATGCTGTTCTGCAGCGGAGAATCCCCGGCGGCGATCAGATAAGCCACATCGATGTTCACTCCGGCGAAGCACAGTCCGAGTCCCACGGAGGCGAAAGTCGGGATGACCGCCTTCTCGGAACCATAGTGCCAGCCTGCGCGCACAGCCACGAAATCGTTGTACCTGTACTCCGCACCCACACCGGCGAAAGCGGCGGAAGCGCCACCGAAGAACATTCCTCCTTCGAGTCCGGCGGACAAGTGATGGCGGCCGAATTCATTGCCGTAGCCGGCTGCTAGCCTGGCGTTCATGGGAAGGCCGAAGCTCTTGCCGGAAGCTGATTTCACGGAGCTTCCGAGATTGGACGTGCTCAGGGATATGTCGAAGTTCCCTGTCACATACATGAGCTGGATGTCGGCGGCGAAGCTGCTCATGCTTCCGGGGTAGCTTTCGCTAGCGGGTGCCAGGCGGCTGCTAGCATAGTTGAGCCCTACGCCCACCGACAGGCAGTCGATGACCCTCCAGGCGAAGCCTGCACCTATGCGCAGGTCGGAAGGGGAGAAGCTGCCGTCGGGCACGCCGGCGGAGTTCGTGAGCTCGTAGGCCGGGTTCAGACCCGTCTGCACGCCGAAGCTCGCGCCGAACTTGCCGGAAATGTTCCAGGCGGCACCTGCGGCGATCATGTTGCTGGAAGTTGGCTGCCAGAGAGTATAGGAGGCTCCGGCGGCAAGGGTCTCGTCCCAGAATGGTACTGCGGCCACCGAGCCGAACTGGGCGTATTCGTTCTTCTGTATTCCGGCCTGCACGCCGCCCATGGCCCAGCTTCTCGGTGAAGCCCCTACGTTGAGGAACTGCATGGCCGAAGTTTCGCCGACGGAGGGAACGTTGCCATCCTGTGCTGAAACGTTGCCGATGGAGGCTGCCAGCGCAGTTGAGCAAAGTAAAAGTCTTATGAGTTTCATATCGTTGTCTAAAGTTTAATTACTGAAGCCTGATACTCCTGGCCGTTGAGATTCAGCCGCAGGGTGTACTGTCCCGGAGCCGCATTCTTCATGTCCACCTGCAGGGGTTCGTCGATGCTGGATACTCCCTCGCCGGAATAGACCTGCGAACCTGTAGCCGAATAGAGTGTAACTCCGCAATTTGAAGTCTCGGGTGTCCTGATGTTGAGCCAGTCCGTGACCGGGTTGGGGTAGAGGTCATAGGGCTTGCTGCTGTCTCTGACCACGACGTTGAAGCTGGTCTGGACGCTGGCACCCTTCGCATCGGTCACGGTGAGGCTGACCTTGGTGATGCCGAGAGCCTTGCCCGTGAAGGTGATGACCTCGTCCGCGTAGACGAAGGACACCACGTTCCTGTCGGCGATGGAAAGGAGCACCGAAAGAGGGCCGCCGTCCTCGTCGGTCACATGATCGGCAACGGCTATGCTGACCGTGGCGCCCGTTCCGTTGACGCAGACAGTGCCGAAGTCCTCGACGAGCACGGGCGCATGGTTGGGCAGCACGGTGTATTCCACTTCCTTATCGGCCCTCGCTCCGTATTCGTCAACTGCGGTCAGGGTGAAGCTGCGGATCCCCTCGCTGGCGGCGGCCCCGTTGACCGTGACTTTCACCACATTCTCGGCAAGCTGTTCGGAAGTCACTCCCGGATTCCCGGTCAGAGTACAGCTGAGCTCCACCGAATGCCCGTCGGGGTCGCTCGCGGTGTAGATTCTGGAATAGCTGCCGTAAGCCTTGGCCACCAGGGGCTCGTCACTGTCGGCGGTGATGGTGGGGGCGTTGTTGGGACCTGTGCTGACAGTCATTACCTCGGAAATCGCCGATTCGTTGCCCGCAAAGTCGCTCGCGGAGATTGCGTAGTAGTAACCGGTGTTGAAGTCGAGACCCCTGAGCACAAAGCTCTTGAGGCCGTCGCCGGCGTCCTCCGCGTCCTTGACCGTGGCCCTGAAGCGTTCAGTGCCCGAGAGGTCGCTTCCTGTGAAGCTGGAGCGGCTGTAGTACACGTTATAGTAGTACGCGGTGGTGTTGTCGGGGTCCGAGGGCACGTCCACAGTGAAAAAGAGGTTGTTCGCCCTGGCCTCCACTTCGATGTGCGACAGCGGTTCGGGCGCCTCGGTGCTGATTGAGGAGAGAGCGAGCACCGCGTCTATCATGCCGCTGCCGAGCTGGCCGCGCATGTCCTGATTATAGTCGTAGATCGAGGGGTCAGTGCTGCTGACGATGAGGTCGAAGAGATTGTCGGAGGTGAAACCCTCCTGTCCCTTGACGGAAAGCACGAGGGCTGCGAGTCCGGACACATGCGGGCAGGCCATTGAAGTGCCCTGCAGGTAGCCGTACTGACCGCCGTTGACCGTGCTGAGCACTCCTCCGGAATTGCCGCCGGTGCTCTGGTCTCCGCCTGGCGCGCATACGTCCACCCAAGGACCGTAGTTGGTATAGTAGGCCGCCTTGCCGTAGGGACCGATCGCCCCGACCGCGATGACGCGCTCGTAGCCGGAGGGGTAGTCATAGTCCAGCGCGTTGTTGCCGGCTGCGAATACCACGAGGCCGCCCCGCATCGGACCGGACTGGTTGCCGTTCTCATCGATTCCAGCATTGTCGATGAAGTAGTCAATGGCTGCGGCATCGGAAGGCAGCATCTGCGAAGGAGATTCCTCGTAGCCCCAGCTGCACTGGGCGATGTTGGCCCCGTTGTCAGCGGCGTACTGGAAGAACCGCGCATTGTTGGCCCCTATGTCGGGATACCTTTCGTCCATTATCTGCAGGCACATCAGGCGTACTCCGGGCTGGTCTGGATATCTTCCTCCGGCCACTCCGCAGACCCCGATTCCGTTGTTGTTGGCGGCGGAAACAGTTCCGGCAACGTGGGTTCCGTGGGCTTCGCCGGAGATGTCGTCATCGTTGGTCACGAAATTGTAGCCGTACACGTCGTCGACATATCCGTTGCCGTCGTCATCGCGGCCCGGAGTGCCGTTGAGCTCGGCCTCGTTGATCCAAAGGTTGGGCTCGATGTCGGGATGGGTGATATCCACTCCGCCGTCCATTATAGCCACGATTACGTTTTCATTGCCGAAGACCCCGTAGGTGTCCCAGGCTTCCTGGAGCTTGATGTCCACTCCTGCGGTGAATCCGTTCTGGCCGGTGTTGTCGTAGTGCCACTGGGAAGGATACTGGGGATCGTTCATGGTCACAGAAGTCTTCCTGATTTTCAGCGCCGGTTCGGTGAGCTCTATGCCTTCGATCTGCGAGAGGTTTCCGGAGGCGCGCGTCAGCGGGACATTCTCGTCATAGCTGACGGTGAACCATTTGTGGAGACCGGCCGCTCTCTGGCGGGCTTCGAACTTGCCTCCTATGAGGAAGGTGCTGCTCACGGACTTGATCTCCATGCCCGGGACAGTAAGTCCGGCGCTCTCGGGATTGCTCACGAGACCTGTCGCGTCGGCTTGTGCGAGCAGCCTGTCCGCAAGTTCGTCGGAGACCTTTACCTTCATGACTCCCTTGATGACCGCGCTCTCGGTGACGCCGGCCACGGGCTCGTCAGCCGGGCCCTGGACTGTGCTCTGCGGCTCTTTCTGGCAGCTTATCGCGGCCGCGCACAGTGCGATGCAGAAAATTATTTTTCCTTTGTTCATGATATTGGGATGTTGACAAATCCAATGAGGGTGGCCCCGCCGCAAGGCAGGCCTGCCACCCTCATCCAAACATATTTTCAGGCGACGCCTGGTTCTGTATCCATATTACTCGGCCATCTTTACGAGGCTGGTGGTTCCTGCGGCAATCTTGAGAGGGCTCTGCACTCCGGCTGAAGCCTGGAGGTATTCCATCCTTACGGTCCTGGCCGCAGCGGAAGAAGCCTCCTTGGTCATGGACAGAGGGAATGTGGGAATATCCCCTTCAAAACTCAGGACATATCCGTCGTATTGTCCGGAGAGAAGCACTATGTACTCCATGCCCACGATTTCGTAGGTGTTGTTGTTGGAGAGTGTGATTTCCTCTCCCACCGCCTCGGCGGTGTTGTCGCCCGTCAGAGTAGCGGTGCACATAGGATAGCTGTCTCCTGATACGGGGCTGGTCTGGCCCTGTACCTCGACAATTCCGAAGCAGCCGAGAGTGCCGACTCCGTAATCGCCGGTGTCATAGGAGCCGTATTCCTCCGACATGAATGAGATCGAGCCGTCGGCGTTGAAGCTGGCTGTGATTCCGGGCCAGTCCTCGGAGTAGTCGCCGAACTGCCATCCTCTCACGACGTATGACACGTCGGGGGAGAGGGCTGACACTTCAAGGACATTCTCCGTGCCGTCGGAACCGGTCACGGTCCATGTGCCGAGCCACTTGTTGTAGGCGTCGGAAGCCTCAAGCTCCTCGGGGGTGAAGGGCTCGGAGATTGAGTAGAGTCCGGTGGGATTGCCGTCAAGGTCGACTCCGAATGCAACAGCATACCACTCTACGGACGAATCGAGCACATCGTAAGGCATCTCCTCCTCGGTTCCGGTGTAGAGGATGTCAGCCCAGGTCAGGTTCATGCCCATCGCGTTGTAAAGGTCCAGCATCTCCTGATAGCTGGCGACCATGCTCTCCACGAAGTCCTTGATTCCATACTGCTGGAATTGCTCGACGGTGATGACTCCGGTCGTGTAGGTGTCGCTGCCGCCGGAAACGGTCACGCTGATAAGGTCGGCGGGAGAGCCCTGATAGCTGCCCTTGCCGGCGTAGGTGACGGTCCAGTTGGGATTCTCGACATAGTCCACGTCAGGAGCGCTGGTCCTGAAGCTGGCGACCACGGGGGTGCCGTAGGTCGTTCCGTCGCTCTTGAGACCGGTCACGACGGCCCTGTAGGAGGTGCCGGCGCTGAGTCCGCTGAGCTGGACCATGTCATTGCCGTCCTTGAGCACTGAAGACAGGTTGGAGCCGAGCTTCTCCACTTCGGCGTTCACGACGTCCTCGAGAGGGGACGTGAGGTCGGTGGTGGCGAAGCAGTACCAGGTGTCGGTGTTGTCACCGGTGCTGGTCACGCTGGCGTTGGCGCTCGTCTGGGTGATTCCGGACACGCTCACTCCGAACTCCACGGCTCCCTTGAGGGTGGTGAAGTCGACGGATGCGGGGGTGCCGTAAATTGAGGCGTCCTCATTGAGCCCGAATACCACATATCTGTAGGTGGTCAGGGGCTCGAGGCCGTTCAATATCGTGATGTGGGTGGTTCCGGTGGTCACCACGCCGCTGATGTCGGTGCCGGCTTCGGTGAAGGATGACACGGCCCTGTTGATGGCGTTGGTCACCGGAGTCTCGAGGTCGGTATAGTAGAATCCGTAATAGGTCTCGTTGTCGGTTCCGTTGTGGGTCACGGTCACGGTGGCCCCGTCAACATCCAGGGCGCTGGCCTTGACTTCGAACACGATGGTGCTCTGGTCAATTTCGGGCTTCTCCGGACGCGGTTCCTCGGGCTTCTGGCAGGCCGTGAGGGCCAGGGCCAGAAGTGAGGCCGACATAAGAAGGGATTTGATCGATGTATTCATGTCCTAAACTAGTTTGCTGAAAGTGTTATGCCGTTCTCTGAATATACGAAGGGCAGGTTGCCGGCCTCGTTGTCGAACAGGGCGATCCAGGGCAGCTGAATCTCGCTCGCATCCTCGCTGAAGGTGAAGACGAGAGACTGCGCGAGTCCGTATCCGTCGGAGCTGTAGTCTGAAATGGGCGACAGCAGATAGGGGCTGGCGTTGATGTCGGCGCCGTATCCCGTCACGGTGAAGGTCACGGTCCTCGCATCGAGGTCAAGTTCTCCGGTGATGTAGTTCATGCGTCCGGAAACATAGCTTGTGCCTGCTTTTTCCTGAACATAGGGGTCGATGTCGTAGAAGGTGACGGTGGAGAGGTCATCGGACAGCTCGACCTTCACGACATGGTTCTCGTATGCGGTTGCGCCCTGTGAGGCGGTGTTGGAGTCAGGCTCGTAGGTTCCCACATACTGTGCGGCAATCTTGTAGTACCAGGGGATGTCGGGCACGTCCACGGTGATTCTCTCGGAATATACGGCGCCGTCGGTGGTCGCCGCCATTGCCTTCACGTAGTTCGTGGCGCCGGCCGCTACATGGACGGTCATCCTGTAGGTTCCGTTGGCGGGCTCCTCGAGCAGGGTCACGGATGATTCGGTGAATCCTGCGTCCTGACCGGACAGAAGTCCGAGCTCCAGGCTGTCCATGTCTGCGGTCACTCCGCCGAAGGTCACGTCAAGAGTGACGGTCTGGGCGTACTCGTCCACCACGATGGTCGAAGGGTCGATGGACACTTCGGGCAGGGCTCCCCTCTCGGCGAAGCCGGCCTCCACCTCGTCCAGCTCAAGCACCTTGTTGCAGGCCGTGAATATCAGGGCGGGAAGAGCTATGTATGCTATGATTCTTTTCATTGTTCTCTTATGTTAATTGTTGTTATGACGGTTCTCCGGTGTGCTCGTTCTGATCCTCTTCCCCTATGAAGTCGTTGTTGTCGATTTCGGTCTGAGGAATCTGGAAGTTCCAGAGGGGGTCATGCGCGGGCACGTCGATTCTGCCCCATACGGGATGGTTGGTTCCGGAATAGGTACGCTCGATTCCGAGTCCGTTCCTGCGCAGGTCGAAGTAGGAGACTCCCTCGCCCCAGAGTTCGATGCGCCTCTGGAGGAGTATCTCGTCGACGTCGGCGGTGCCGCTCCATGCGGGATTCCTGTACGTCATGAGTTCCTTGAGCACGCTGGTGGCGTTTCCGGTGTCGCCCATTCTGGCGTAGCCTTCAGCCTCGATGAGGTACATCTCGGCGGCCCTCATGTAGATGTAGTCCTGGAGCCACTGGTCGGCGAAACCGAACTTCCTCGCCGCATAGGGCCTTGCGGAGCCGGGGAGCGAAGGGTCGGCGTCCGGGTCGCCGTCGGGGCCGTTGAACAGGGCCTTGCGCCAGTCGGAGTTGGGAATCTGCTCATAGAGACTCCTGTCGATCAGCTTGGAAGGCTGGTCGAGTCCGGCATAGCCCGGGGAGTCGTTCGACATGTGGGAGAAGAAGGAGGCGTAGGTGGTCTGGGTCTCGGTGGTCTCGTTGAAGCCCCACATCACTTCGGGGTCATCCACGTCCATGAAGCCGGCCATGAGCCTGCTCTGGTCCATCAGGGTGTAGCCCTGACGCGCGGCGTGCGCGGCCTCGACAGCCTTGTCCCACTGCTGGGTGAAGAGATAGTACCTTGCGGCGATGCCCTGGGCCACCGAGTAGTCGATTTCGTTCTTCGAGGTCCTGGTGTAGCCGTCGAGGAACTTGAGCGCCTGCTCGATGTTGTACTCGATGTGCTCCATCACGATGTTCATCGGCACGCGGCCCTGCCTTTCGGCCACGAGGTCAGGATCTATGCCGTCCCTGGACGCATACACGAGAGGTATGGTCGGGGCGTCGGTCCTGAGCACGGCGTTGGGGGTCGTGCCTGTCACGGGGTCCTGGAAATACAGGACCAGGTTCATGTATGCCAGGGCCCTTGCGGCGTAGGCCTGTCCGAGATAGCCCCTTGAGGTGGCGTCGGTGGGATCCTGGTCGGCCACGAAGAAGTCGATGATCGCGTTGGAGTTGTTGATCAGCGTGAAGAACTCGCTCCAGTACTGGTATACGCGCACGTAGATGGCTCCTCCGTAGGTGAACTGGTAGTCGAAGGCTCCCCAGTTCTGCGAGCCTTCCAGGACGACGTCCTGACCCATGAAGTCGGAAATCATCAGGCAGGACAGATAGCCGAAGTCATCGTGTCCGTCGTAGGCGATGCCGGGAGTGATCATCCAGGAGTAGAGACCCTGTACGTAGGAGCTCAGGAAGGAAGGGTCCTCGGAAACCATCTGCGAGGCGCTGGAGCCTGTGAGGTATCCGCTGTATTTCACATCGAAGTTCTTTTCGCAGGACACTACCGTTGCCAACAGGCCCGCGACAAGCACTATGAGGTATTTTTTCATTGTTTTCATCGTTTTCGTCTCCATCAATTAAAAGGTGAGGGAAATTCCGGCAGAGACAGTCCTGAGTGCGGAGTAGGTGAATCCGGTCTCTCCGCTGAACGACTGGCGGACGTCAAGTCCCTTTCTCGCGGAGATGTACCAGAGGTTGTCTCCGGTCAGGAAGATCCTGAGGTTCTGCATGGCAATCTTCTCGGCGATTCTCTTGGGGAAGGTGTAGCCGATGGTCAGATTCCTGAGGCTCAGGTAGGAAGCCCTGGTGAGGAAGCGGGTCGAGGTCTGGTTGGCGTTGAGGTTGCCGTTGTCGAGCCTCGGTATCTGGCTGTCGGTGTTCTGGGGAGTCCACCTGTCGTAGATGTCCTTGTGCCAGTTCGTGCCGGCGGTGCCGCCTCCCATCAGGGATGCGTAGTTGGAATCGAGGGTCCAGCCTCCGAGCTGATATGCGAATGCGGCGCTGAAATCGAAGCCGTAGACGGACAGGAAGGTGCTGAATCCTCCGTAGATGTCAGGAATTGCGCTCTTGCCCGTGGCCCTGTTGGTCGCGTTGGTGGCAGAAGTGGTGGTTCCGGTGAGTTCGCCCTTATTGCCGCTCTCCGTGTAGACATTGTACAGAGCCTCTCCGGTTGAGGAATCGACTCCTGCGAACTCGGGAAGATAGAAGTCATAGAGCGAACCGCCGAGCTCCCTCCAGTAGGTTCCGCTGTTGTAGCCGTCCTGAGGCTGGTCGGAAGGCAGTTTGGTGATTTCGTTCTTGTAGTGGGTGCCGTTCACGCTCACGGTCCAGAGCACGTTCGGAGTCTTGATGAGGTCGGCGCTGATTTCAAACTCGACACCGGTGTTCTTCATGTCCATGTCGTTGACCAGCTGCGTGGCGGGGTCGCCCTGGCTGGGGGAGAGGGGACGGTAGTAGATCATGTCCTTGGTCTCCTTGATGAAGAAGTCGGCGTTGATTGAGAGCCTGTCGAACAGCCTTGCCTCGAAGCCGGCGTTGAAGTTGTCGGACTTCTCCCATGTCACGTCCGGAGCGGCGCGGAACACTTTCACGATGGAGGCCTCGCCGTCAATCCTGTTGATGGTGTAGAGGTCCTCGTATACCTTGGTCACGCCTATGTTGTCGTTGCCCTGGGTTCCGTAGCTGGCCTTGATCCTGAGGGCGTCGAGCCAGCCCACTCCGATCAGGAAGTTCTCCTGCTTTGCGTTCCAGGAGGCGCCCACTGACCAGAAGTCACCCCATCTCTTGTCGGGTGCAAACCTTGAGGACGCGTCCATACGGTAGGAGGCCGACAGGTAGTACTTGTTGGCATAGTTGTATTCGGCGCGCCCGAAGATTCCCTGAAGGAAATACTCGGAAGTGTTGGATGTCAGGTTCTGGTATACCACGGCGTTGGAGAAGTCGGAGTTGTTGGGGTCGACGAAGTTGGTCATCTGTCCGCTCAGCACATAGCTGACATCGCTCTTGGTCTCGTGACCGAGCAGGATGTTGAGGCTGTGGTCTCCGAAGGTGGGGGTATAGTTCAGCAGCTGGTTGGCGTTCAGCGCCGAGTGGCGGTTGGTCTGCTGCCTTCCGCGTCCGTTCACAGTCTCGGCGTCACCTCCCACAGGGGTGGTGTAGTAGTCGTACTTGTCGAGGAAGACGTCGTAGGCCACGTTGGCGGTGAACTTGAGGTCCTTGAGAATCTGGATGTTGATGTATCCTCTTGAAGAGATGTTGTCGGAAATCACCTCGTTCTTGGAGGTCATGAGCTGGCCGTAAGGGTTGGAGAGCTGGCCGTAGGGACGGTTCTCACCCCAGTCGTAGAGGTCTCCTCCGTTGTTGTCGTAGAGTTTTTCGCCGGTCTCCAGGTCATACTGGTAGATAGGATAGATGGGCGCTATGTTCTGTCCGAAATAGAACAGGTTGGAGTAGCTGCCGCTGCCCTCTGACGAGTTGTAGAGGTTCTGGGTGGTGTTGGAGTACGCCAGGTTCAGGCCCACGTTGATGTACTTGCCTATGGTCTGGTCGATTTTTCCGCGCACGGATATACGGTTGAATCCGGAGGAGGGAACGTAGCCCTCGTCGTCGAGAGTCGAAATCGACAGATATGCCTGGGTGTTGTCGTTTCCGCCGCTGGCGGTCACGGTGTACTCCTGACGCACTCCGTTGCGGAACACGTCCTCGTTCCAGTTGTCGGTCCACTTGAGGTCGTAGGCGTAGGGGTTGAGCTTCCCGGTGGTCGGGTCGATGAGCTCGGTGTCGCTTATGCCCTTGTATACGTTATAGCGCAGATAGTCGCGGATCAGGGCTCCCGAAGCGTATGCGTTGGCCTGTCCGAGAGACATCTGTCCGCCGTAGTAGACGGCGTTCCTGATGGACTCCCAGGTCATCTCGTAGTAGTCGCCGGGATTGGTGATCACGTCGTATGCGGGCACGCCTCGCGAGTTGACGCCGACCTTGGCGTCGAAGGTGACGCTGACGCGGTCGGAGGTTCCCCTCTTGGTGGTTATGATGATCACGCCGTTGGAACCGCGCGCTCCGTACATGGAGTTGGCTGCCGCGTCCTTGAGCACGGTTATTGACTCGATGTCGTTGGAGGCGATGGAGTTGAGGCTGCCCTCGTAAGGTACGCCGTCAACTACGAGCAGAGGTGACTGCGATGCGGACACGGAGCCGAGGCCTCGGATGATTATGTTGGCCGAAGAACCGGGGGTGCCGGATGAGCTTGAGGTCTGGAGTCCTGCTACGGCACCTTCAAGTGACTTGGAGATGTTGGAAGAACTCATGTTCTGAAGTTTTTCTCCGCTGATCTGCTCGGCGGCTCCCACGAAGGAGGACTTTTTCTGTACTCCGTAGGCCACGACGATGGTCTCGTCGATGAATTCGTTGTCGGGTTCAAGCTCGGCGTTCACGAAGGTCTTGCCCTCCACGGCAATCTCCTGCGTCATGTAGCCGATGGAGCTGAACTCCAATGCTCCGTCTGCGGGTGTCTCGATGGCATAATAGCCGTCGGCGTCGGCTGCGACTCCCTGGGTCGTGCCCTTGACAATGACGGATGCGAACGGAATACCTTCGCCCGTGGATGCGTCGGTCACGTTTCCGGTCACAGTGATGTTCTGCGCAGAAACGCCGACCGCCAGCAATGCCGAAAGGGCGGTAAGAAACAGTTTCGCTTTTTTCATAAGCACTTACTTTAATTGAACATTATATACTAACTACACGTTTCGTCAGAATCTGCCCATTTTAATGGGCGTTTTCATAAGCAAATTTCTCGCAAAACTAGCAAATAATTTTAGAAATCCAAGTTTCTAAACTATTGATTTACAATTTACCGAAAAAAGATTAAAATCATATCCGATTGAGGTGGTTGCAATTCGATATAATTCACCGCCCCAAAATAACGATTCGTAAGCAAACTATCCCGTAATAACTGCATTTTGCTGATTCTGCACTTTCAGGCATTTATTCAATGTGTTACGGTGAATCTTGTACATGCGGGCCATTGCGGTCTTCGTGGCGCCGCCGGCGAGCATCTCGTTGATTCTCGGAAGGTCGGCCATGACCCTGCAGAGCTTGCCCGAAGGGCCCGGAGGCCGTCCGAGATGCACTCCCGCCTGTTTTCTCGCCGCAAGCGCCTCGCGGGTGCGCTGCGATATGAGGTTCCTCTCGATTTCGGCGGCGAGGGCGAACGCGAACACTATTATCTTGGAGTTGATGCTGTCGGAGAGGTTGAAATTGTCCTTGATCGTGCGGATATGGATACCTTTCTGGGTGCACGCGTTCAGCACCGACATTATCATCAGCATGTTGCGCCCCAGCCGCGAGATTTCCGTGCAGACGAGCAGGTCGGACTTCTTCATCCTGCGCACCGTGCGCCCGAGCTTGCGCTTTTCCCAGCGCACCGTGCCGGACACGGTCTCCGTAATCCAGAAGTCGATGCCCAGTTCGTGCCTGCCGCACCATTGTTCGATTTCAAATCTCTGATTCTCAAGCGTTTGAGTCTGCGTGCTGACTCTGATGTATGCGTATGTTGCCATGGTAGTTGAATTTTGGGATGGAAATTTCTGTGTGCACAAGAAAACGCCCCTTTAATAGGGCGGAGGTTAGAAAGATAACGTGTAGTTAGTATATAATGTTTAATTAAAGTAAGTGCTTATGAAAAAAGCGAAGCTGTTTTTAAGCGCCTTCTCGGCGTTTGTGACGCTTTGTGCATTCGCCCAGGACAGGGAAGTGTACGGAGTCATCACCGACGCGTCTTCAGGCGAAGGCGTTCCGTTCGCATCCGTCATGGTAAGCGGTACCATGAACGGAGTTTCATCGGATGCAGACGGTATCTATTCCATCAACGCACCTTCCGACGCAGTGCTGAAATTCTCAGCGATCGGCTATGAAGAACTGGAAGTCGAGATAAACGGAAGGACCGAGGTGAACGTGGAGATGAATCCCGACACCGAGGTGCTCGAGGAGACCGTGGTCATAGGATACGGTTCGGCGAAGAGCGTGGAGCACCTCGTAGGTTCAGTCCAGACCGTGAATTCCGAGACCCTCAAGAACGCACCTTCTTCTTCAGCCCTCGACCAGCTCCAGGGCCAGGTTGCAGGTCTGCAGGTTCTCTCGATGTCCGGAGTCGCCGGAGACAACGCGGTCTCCATGACCCTTCACGGAGTCGGCTCCCTGAACTCCAGCACCACCCCTCTCTATGTGATTGACGGTATCCCTTCATCATCCCGAGCCATCATGGCGATGAACCCCAACGATATCGAGAGCATCAGCATCCTCAAGGACGCGGCCGCCACTTCAATCTACGGTTCACGTGCCGCCAACGGCGTCGTTTACGTGACCACCAAGGCCGGTTCCTACAACGAGGACGCTTCTGTGACAGTGCGCTCACAGTACGGAATCTCCACCTTGGCGAGCATGAAGCTCTACAACAACATGATGAGCGGCTCCGAGCTCATGGACTTCTGGGTGAGGTCAGGCCTTCACAGCGAGTCCTGGGTAAAGACCAACTATATCGACAAGGGCTTCACCCATGACACCAAGTGGTACGAGTACTTCATGAACGTGGTTACTCCCCAGTACCAGAACGACATCACCATCGAAGGAGGCGGAAAGACCGTCGCATACATGGTATCTGCCTCCCAGTACCACCAGGAGGGCTACACCATCGGAAATTTCTACGACCGCTACACCCTGCGTTCCAACCTGCAGGGACATCCCAACAACTGGCTCAAGTTCGGCGTGAACCTCAACCTCTCGCTCGACTCCAACCAGCAGAACGGCAACTGGGGTTCGTCCGCCGACAACTCCAACTATATGGCCGGAGGTCTGTCCTACCTCCTCAACCCTCTGTTCCCGGCGCTCGACGAGAACGGCAACGTGTATGAGGATTACTTTCCCGACCTGGGAATGTTGAATCCCAATTACTATATTGAGAACATGCCCGACGTCACCGACCGCTACGGTGTCAACGGAAGCGCATACGTGGAAATCGAGCCCGTGAAGAACCTCAAGTTCGTGAGCAGGGCCGGTATTGACGGTTCCATCAGCTTGAGGAACGCCAGCTCTTCGGCTACCATGGCCAATGATTTCGGCGCCACTTCCGTGGTATTGAAGGACAGCTACATCAACTATACCGCGACTGTCACGAATACTCTCGAGTATTCGATGGACATAGACGTGAACAACAGGTTTTCAGTGCTTCTCGGACAGGAGGGCATCATCAACGACTACAGACTGTTCGAGGCATACGCCGAGGGCTACACCGACGACAGGACCCAGATCCTCCAGAACGGTCAGCAGTCTACCTACCGCGTATCCGAGTCATCCACACAGTCCAAGTTCCTCTCCTTCTTCGGACATGCCGACTACTCCCTGTTCGACAAGTACTATGCCGACGTGACCGTGCGTAACGACGCATCCTCACGTTTCGGCTCCGCAGTCAGGAACGCGACCTTCTGGTCAGCCGGTCTCAGGTGGAACATCAGGAGGGAGCCTTTCATGGCCTCACAGGGATGGATCAACGCCCTCGACCTCAAGGCCAGCTACGGTACCCAGGGTAACGCGGAAATCGGTGACTATGAGTCCCTCGGTCTCGTAGGCGCCAGCGGAAGCTATCAGGATAATTCTGGTCTCGCGGTAATCCAGCCCGCCAACAACCAGCTGACCTGGGAGCAGCAGGCCCTGCTGACCGTAGGCCTTTCCGGACGCGTATTCGACCGCGTCGACTTCGCCTTCGAGTTCTACGACAGGACCACCTCCTCCATGCTGATGGACGTGCCCAATCCCTACACCACCGGTTTCGACGAGGTGATGCAGAACGTGGGCTCGATGAGCAACAGGGGTATCGACATCACCCTCGGCGTGGACATCCTCAGGGGCTCTGACCACTTCCTCAGGTTCAATACCACCTTCAACTACAACCACTCCAAGATTCTCGAGCTGTTCGACGGAAGGCAGCGCTGGGAGATTGCAGGCACCGGAGTCGCTTACGTGGTGGGCCAGCCCGTATCCCTCTACTATCCTATCTATGCGGGCGTCGACCCCGCCGACGGTCAGCCCATGTGGTATCTGCCCGGTGAGAACAAGGACGTGACCACCATGGATCCCGAGAGGGTCACCAAGACCTTCAACGAGGACGAGCTGATACAGAACACCGGCAAGCAGATATTCGCTCCCATCACCGGAGGCTTCACTCTGGCCGGAGGCTGGAGGGGCCTTTCAGTCCAGGCAGACTTCTCCTACGTGCTCGGCAAGAACATGGTCAACAACGATGCGTTCTTCTATGCCAACCCGAACACCGCTCCGACCGAGAACCAGAACAAGGACGTGGCTGACTTCTGGACTCCCGACAACACTGATGCCAAGTATCCCGACTGGAGTTCCGGCGTTCAGATGCAGTTCGACTCCCACCTTATCGAGGACGCTTCCTTCCTGCGTCTGAAGAACCTTCAGATAGGCTATTCTCTCCCTGAGAGCCTTCTCGCATGGTCAAACGGCGTGCTCAAGGGCTTCAGAATCACCGTCACGGGACGTAACCTCCTGACCTTCACCAAATACTCCGGAATCGACCCTGAGCTCAACCGCAACATCGCACTCGGAGTCGCCGGTAACTCCAAGCAGGTGCTCGGAGGTATAGAGATTACTTTCTAGTCAAACAAAGAGGATATACAATATGAAGAATATAATCAAATATATAGCGGCAGGCGCCCTTCTGGCCGGCACGGTATCCTGCAATCTGGATCTCATACCCAAGGGTACCATAAGCTACAATCCCGGAGACCAGCTGATTACCAGCGAGTCCGACCTCGAGGGCTTCGAGGCGAACGTGATGTACTGCTTCAGGGCATGCGAGTCCGGGACCTTCGACATGCTGCCCGACGTTATGGTCAACTATTTCAACGCCGCTGCGGACTATGGCAACAACATGGGGCCCGAGCACAGGGGCGACAATTCCTTCGGCCCGAGCAGCGAGTTCGTGGAGCTGAACTGGTCGAATCCCTATGTATCAATCAAGAACTTCAACATCTTCATCGAAGGTGCCAGGGTTGTCCCTGAAGAGCTCAAGTCAGCTGCGGACGTAGCGAGGGGAGAGGCTTTCCTCGCCAGGGCTTTCGCCTACATGCATCTGGCAAGGCATTTCGGCAAGGTATACAACCCTGAGACCGCAGACCAGGATCTCTGCGTGCCCATCGTGACCGAATATGACCAGAACGCGCGTCCTGCAAGGTCCACCGTCGCCGAGGTCTATGACCAGATCAAGGCCGACCTCGACTCTGCCGCCTTCCTGCTTGCTGGAGTCCCCGGCGAGGTGAGGGCACAGCGCCCCACCATCGATGCGGTGAACTTCATGTATGCCCGCTACTATCTTGACACCCAGGACTACGGTCAGGCTGCAAGCTATGCCCAGAGGGTGATTGATTCCGACGCCGGATATTCCCTCTCCAGCACTGCGTCGCAGATGGCGAACGAGTGGTCTTCGGACAACGGCAATGAGCCCGTGCTCCAGTTCTACGCATCACCAAGCGAAGGTATCGGCACACATGCGATTTATACCAACATGAGCAACGATCCCGACAGGGGACTCTACTATCATGCGCAGTATATTCCTTCCCAGACTCTGCTCGACGCCTACGATGCGAACGACCTCAGGCTCGCACAGTGGTTCGATAGCGGCGACTATCCTTCATTCCACAGCGGAACCTGGTACAACGAGGGAAGCTCGCAGTTCTCCGTATTCACCAAATACCGTGGCAATGCGGATCTCAACCCTTCGTCCGAGGTGCCCAATTCCGGACATGCGGTCAAGCCCTTCCTCATCAGCGAGATGTACCTGATTGCGGCCGAGGCGAACTTCGAGGCCGGCAACACCGCTGCCGCGACCACCGCACTGCAGACCCTGCAGCGTGCAAGGCGTGCGACGGCAACCCCCGCCACCGAGGAATACATCCACAACGAGTGGTATCGTGAGGTGGTGGGCGAAGGCTTGTACTTCAGCTGCCTCAAGAGGTGGGGTGAGGGCTACAGCGGACGTCCCGTCCAGAGCGGTGCCGCGAACGCCGTGGCCACCGGAGCCAATTTCGCCGACAAGGTGATGGCTGCCGACGATTTCCACTTCAACTGGCCCATCCCTACTCACGAAATGCAGACCAACCTCAACCTCGTGCAGAACGAGGGTTACGGAGTAACTGTTGTAGAGTAATTCAGATAAATTGAGAATCATGAACAAGACGTTTTTCAAAATAGCGGCCGGAGCTGCGCTCGTGTTCGGTCTTGCGGCCTGCAACCAGAAGATCGAATACACCACTTCGTCCTTCGTGGCCTTCGACGCCTCTTCGCTGACCGTCAGGGAGGATGCGGGATCCGTGGTGATTCCGGTCTATGCCTACACCAAGGACGGCGATCTCGCCTTCCCCAGGTCTGAGGGTGCCAACACTACCGTGACCTTCGAGGTCGTTGAGAACACCGCCCATGCCGGCGAGAACTTCTCCATCGAGCCTGCGAACGGGGTTCTGACCTTCGACGGCACTTCGGAAGGTGCAATCAAGGTCAACATCGTGGATATTGATGGTACCAACGGCGAAGCCCAGTTCACCATCCGTATCCTCAGCGCCTCCGACGGCTATACCCTCGGCGGGCTCAGGGAGATTACCGTGACCATCCAGGATACCGACAATCCTCTTGCCGACATCCTTGGAACCTATACTTCCAACACTCTCCAGGATGCGCAGGGAGCAAGCGCCACCATCGAGATTACGATTTCCGCAGTGGAAGGATCGCTCGACCAGGTCACCATCGACGGAATCGCCGATACGTTCGCTCCTCTCGGGCCCGAACCCCTTGTCGGAGTGGTCAGCGGCGGTATGATCAACGTTGCCGCCGAGCAGGTCATCACCAACTACGACGGAGAGGATATCATGTTCTACGGAATATCGGAGTACAGTAGCCAAGGAGTCGCCCTTGACAACTGGTACCTGAGGATTGAGGATGACGGCACCCTGACCACCGAGTACGGCTGGTTCCTGGGCTACCTTGATGGCAACAGCATAAGCTACTATGACATGTACTTCCCTCAGGAGGTTATCTTCACCAAGAAGTAGGACATAGTCTCTGTCTTTTACAGCTGAAAGTCCGTTTGAGCCCCATGGCCCTTGCGGACTTTCTGCAATAAATCTCGTATATTTGTTTGAATGATGAAACCCAAGCTTCTCCTGCTATCCGTCCTGTCCCTGCTCTCCAGCGTTGCTGCCGGAGCGGTGGAATACGAACCTACTACCACCTGGCCGTATGTCTATGAAGATTTCAGGGAGGGAAGGATAGTCACACACAGGGGCAATACCCTGAACTACGACAAGCTCAACGTGAACATCGCGAACGGGCGCGTCCACTATGTCGAGAACGGTATCATAATGCAGGCCGACCTGAATACCATAGCCCTGCTCGTGATAGGGGATGACTCCTACATGTGCGTGGAGGGCCGCATGATGAAGATTGTGAAGAACACGGCCAGCAGCGCGGTCCTGCTCAAGACGGTCATCGACGCCGATGCCATGAGCAGTTCCGACATAGGCTACGGCAAGTCCTCGATAGCGTCCACCTCCGGACTCTCCCTGTCCGCCCTGAACAGCGGGATGGACTATTCCGTGAACCGCAGCCTCGACGACCTCGTGAGCGAGAGGTCGGAAGGCCAGGTCCTTGAACTGAGGGAAATCAGCGGCATCTATTACAAGGGTCGCTTCGTGCCGGCCTCGAGGGTGGACGTGCTCGGAATCCCCGGCATCGACAAGGATGCCGTCAAGCAGTTCATCAAGACCGGGAAAATAAAGTTCAACAGGACCGACGACCTCGCTGCCCTCGTTGACTATCTGTATACCCTTTAAGGATTTATGAAAAGGAACAATTATCTGCTTTTGTGCATGGTTGCGGCAGCTGCCGTATTCTCCTGCACCAAGATCGAACTGGAAGAACCGCAGACGACCGGCGGGACCGGGATTCAGCCGGATGCGGCCTACACTTCCGAAGTGGCGGTCAAGTTCGACGAAGAGACCGCAGCCCTGCTCGGAGACGATTTCTCCGCAGGCAAGCTCTACACCAAGTCCATGCCCTTCAACGAACTCGTCGACGAGCTCGGGATAACTTCCGTCAGGAGGATTTTCTCCGATGACGAGCGTTTCCTCGAGAGGCAGCGCCGTTACGGTCTCCATCTCTGGTACGCAGTGACCCTGGATCCGGAGCGTTCGGCCGTGACCAAAGCTGCTGACGACCTGGCCCTGCTGCCGGGCGTCATCGAGGCCGAGCCTGCGCGCAAGGCGAAGCTGACCGCCTTCAACGACCCTTATTATTACCAGCAGTGGGGCTTCTACAATGATTCGGGCGCCGACATCAACGTGGAGCGCGTATGGGATGAGTACACCTGCGGTTCCGAGGAGGTGATTGTCGCCGTGGTCGACCAGGGAGTGGACCTTGACCACGAGGACCTTGCTGCCAACTGCATCCCCGCCGGCCCCGGAGGAAGCCGCAATTTCATGTCGGGAGCCAGCAGCTACAACGTTGAGGGAGGAGAGCACGGCACGCACATTGCCGGAGTCATCTCGGCCGTCAACAACAACGGCATAGGAGTCAGCGGAATAGCCGGCGGTGACGCGGAGCGGAGCATCAGGGGCGTGCGCATCATGTCATGCCAGGTCGGAGACTCCGAATACATCGAGACCATGGCAGCGGCTGAGGCCATACGCTATGCCGCCGACAACGGGGCCCTCATCGCCCAGAACAGCTGGGGCAGCAACTATGACCTCGACATGAACGGAATAATCAGCGCTGATGAGCTGCAGAGGGCGAGTGAGGACGAGATATCGTCATACGAGAAGGCAGCAATCGATTATTTCATCGACAATGCAGGCTGCGACAATTATGGCAATCAGCTCCCCGATTCTCCCATGAAGGGCGGAATCGTGTTCTTTGCGGCGGGCAACGAAAATATCCCCTACGGAGTTCCTGCGGACTACGAGCGCGTGGTAGGAGTCGCGGCGGTGGCTTCCAACAGCAGGAAGGCCAGCTATTCGAACTATGGCGACTGGGTGGACATCTGTGCGCCCGGATCATCGATATACAGCACCATCCCGGACAACAGGTACGCCAATATGAACGGAACCTCAATGGCCTGCCCCTTCGCGAGCGGTGTTGCGGCCCTGCTGATTTCGGAGTTCGGAGGCCCCGGCTTCACCAATGACATGCTTCGTGAGCGGATAATAGGCGGAGCCAACCCCGATATCATTACTTCAAGCGAGAACATCGGCCCCATGCTCGACGCCTACGGAGCCTTCACCTACGGAGGCTCGATTCCTCCCGAGCCTGTGGAGGACTATGAGGTGCAGGGACTGGGCGGCAGCATAGCCTTCGAATGGACCGTGACCGCCGACGAAGACAACGGCAAGGCGTTCGGCTACCTGCTTCTTGCCTCGACCGACAGGTCTCTGCTTGAGGGCGTCGATCCCAGGAATCTTCCCGAGGATGTTGCCAGCGCCGTGGTTACGGTGGATGACAGGAACGTGGGCGACGCCATCGGCGGCCGGATTCCTGATCTCGACTTCTCGGCAGCATATTACGTTACAATCACGGGCTACGACTATCAGCACAACTATTCCGCCCTGTCGGAGATAAAGGCTGTGAGCACCACGTCCAACAACGCCCCCGTAATCGCCTCGGAGGAGACGGGAAGGATAGAGATCAGGCCGTTCCAGACCGTGCGCCGCAGCTTTACGGTCACCGACCCTGACGGGCACAATATGAACATGAGCTTCGAAGCGGGTTCCGATGCGGCGACCTTCACTGAAGGAGACGCGGAGAACGAGTGGGTGCTCACCGTCGTCGGCACCGCCGCCCCTGTCGGAGACTACAGCGCGAAAATCAGCTTCACCGACGCTTACGGTGCATCGGCCTCCGAGACCGTGGAGTACAGCATACTTGAAAACCGTGCGCCCGTCGCGACCGGCGCTGCCGAAGACGTGCTTCTCACCCGTGTGGGCGAGGCCGTCGAAATCGATTTGGCCGGGCTGATCAGCGACCCCGACGGAGAGACCCTGAAGTGGAGCATCGCCAACAGCAGCCCCGGCACGGTCCATGCCACCGTGACGGGTAACATGGCCTACGTGACCGCACTGGCGTTCGGAAATACCGAAATCACGGTCACCGCGACCGACGTCATGGGAGAGCAGTGCTCGCTGTCCTTCAGCGTGGTCGTGAAGAACCCCGAGTCCCCGCTGGAAGTGTTCCCCAACCCGGTGAGCGACTATCTCAACGTGCGCACTCTCGACGAGGCGGAGACGACCATCAGGATAAGCACTTCGACCGGAGCCCTCGTATATGACGAGACCTCGCAGGTCAGCGTGTTCGACCCCGCAGTGATTGACATGCGCGGCTATGCTCCCGGCAAATATACCGTGAACGTCAGTTTCGGTGGCGGCGAGTACACCCGTACGGTCGTGAAATTGTAACCAGAAGACATGAAGATGATGAAAAAGCATATTGTATTCTCGGCGGCTGCCGCTTTGCTGACCGCCGTCCTTTCAGTTGACGCTTCCGCCCAGGAGTCTTCTGCCATGGCTTTCGGCCGTGTGTCCCATGATCCTGCCGCAATGGCCATGGGCGGCGCCGGGACGGCTTCGACGACGAATGTCTCCTACGCTTCATACAGGAACGCAGCAGCGGTTCCCTATTATGACAGGAAGCTGGATGTCGCCGCCGGCTACCAGATGTGGCAGGCTTCCGAGACCGGCAATGTCAGCATTGCGGGCGCATGGAATATCAACGGCAAGTTCGGCGTAACCGCCGGATTCACCTACGGAATGGGCGCGGCATACGATATCTATGATGCCGGCGGCTCCGTTTCAGGCTCCTTCTCCCCGTCGGAGATGCAGGCGGGCATAGGTCTGGGCTGGAAATTCATGCCCTGGCTGTCGGCCGGCATCAACGTGAAGTATCTGGGCAACTCCCTGGCCGAGGGGGCGAGCTACGGGGCGGTGTCGTCCGATATCTTCCTGATGTCGCAACTTGACGGCCTCAGCCTTGCGCTCGGAGTCTCTTCCCTGGGCACGTCCGTCGAATCGGCGTCCGGCGACAAGTTCCAGCTGCCGGCTTCGCTGACCTTCGGCGCTGGCTATCTGGCAGAATTCGCGGAGGTGCACAGTGTGGAGCTGCTCCTTGACGCTGACTGGTATTTCGTCGGGACGCTTTCCGCCGCCCTCGGCGCGGAATACTGCTGGGACGACATGGTTTCGGTGCGCGCCGGCTACCGCTACGGCGGCAAGTCGGTGATTCCCTCCTACGCATCCGTGGGAGCCGGATTCAAGCTGTTCGGAGTCAGCCTCGACCTGGCATATCTGATAGCTTCCGGAGATTCTCCGCTGCAGAACACGCTTACCTTCGGTCTGGGCTACAGCTTCTGACAGCCCATTCCGATTACGGAAAGAGTGCCGGCTCGTATCCCGAACCGGCACTCTTCGTATATTTCCTCATGTGAACAGGTCATCAAAGTGTCTCCTGCTTGAGGCTTTCGATGTACTCGTCTATCTTGCCGAGTTCCTGGCGTATGTTCAGGTGCTGGGGGCAGGCCTCCTCACATCTGCCGCACCGTATGCAGTGGTCGGCCTGGCGGACGGTGGGGATGGCCTTGTCGTAGGCGAGGAGATAGCGGCGCCGTGTTCTGGCGTAGGCTTCCTGCTCGCTGCTTTTGACGTAGGTGCCGGCGTTGAGGTTGTCGTTGTAGAATTTGAAGATACCCGGGATGTCGATGCCGTAGGGGCAGGGCATGCAGTAGTTGCAGCCGGTGCAGCGCACCAGGGGATAGGTTTCCATCCTGGTCGCCACGTCCTGCAGCAGCTCCATCTCCTCGTCGCTCAGGGGCTTGAAGTCGAGATAGGTGCGCAGATTGTCCTCGAGGTGCTCCATATAGGTCATGCCGCTGAGCACCGTGAGCACCCGGGGGAAGCTTCCAGCGAAGCGGAAAGCCCATGACGCGAGCGAGCCTTCCGGATTTTTGGCCAGGAGCATGTCGGCGAGGGTCACGGGCATGTCGGCCAGCCGCCCGCCCCTGAGAGGCTCCATTATGACCACGGGAATCTCCATGCGGTCGAGCACCTCGTAGAGATACTCGGCGTTCGTGTTGTTCCTGCCGGCGTGCCTCCAGTCCACATAGTTCATCTGAATCTGCACGAAATCCCAATGGTACCTGGAATGCAGGCTCATGAGCTCGTCGAAGCCTTCCTGGTCGCCGTGGAAGGAGAATCCGAGGTTACGTATGTTCCCGCGCTCCCTTTCGCGCATCAGGAAGTCCATGATGCCGGTGGAGCCGAAGCGTGTGTCGAAAGCCTGCATTCCTCCTATCGAATGCAGGAGGTAGTAGTCTATGTGGTCGGTCTTGAAGACCTCCAGCGAATTGCGGTACATCAGCACCGAATTGTCGTAGCTCCAGTCGGAGAAGTTGGAGAGCTTGGTGGCGAGCAGCCATTCCTCGCGCGGATGGCGGTTCAGCGCGATGGAGGTCGCCTCCTCGCTCTTTCCTCCCAGATAGTTGGGCGAGGTGTCGAAATAGTTGACCCCGTGCTCCAGCGCGTAGTCCACCAGGCGGTTGACCTCCTCCTGGTCGATGCGGCTCACGCCGTCGTCACCGGTGACCATGGGCCAGCGCATGCAGCCGTAGCCCAGCAGGCCGATTCCGGCGACATTTTCGGCCATCCTGCCCCCGGCGGGGAGTCCGTTCTGTCCGGTGGTGGCTGTCACGCCTGTTCCGGGCGTGCAGGCGGCGACTCCGAGAGCCGTGGCTCCGAGGCCGGCAGTCTTCAGGAAATCTCTTCTGTCCATGGTTCTGTCAATTTAAGTCGCTTGGTCTGCCTTCTCTTCTGCGCAGGCGGGCGCCGTGCCCGTGTCCGCGAGGGGTGACCTGCCCCTGATGCACGGAGAGTCCGTCCACGATGATGGCGCTTATCGGCCTCGACGGGCAGAGGAACTCGCAGGCTCCGCAGCCCAGGCAGTGGTGTTTCGCGACCACGGGAACGGGGCGCGGGTAGCCCTCGGCCCTGACCATGTGTACGGCTCCGGTGGGGCAGTGGCGGGCGCAGTTGCCGCAGTCCTCCTTGTCGGTCGCGGCGAAGCAGAGCTCCAGGTTTACCCTGGCCCTGCCTATGCTTACGGTGAGTTTCTCGTCTCTCTGTATGGGCTTTATCGCATCCGTGGGACAGACATCTGCGCAGGCCGTGCATTCGGGCCGGCAGTAGCCGTTCCCGTAGCCCATCTGCGGCTGCAGGAAATGCGCGAGGTCGGTCGATGCCCTCAGCACATCGTTGGGGCAGTTGCTCACGCAGAGCTGGCATGCCGTGCAATGGTCGTAGAAATGGCGGACGCTCCATGCCCCGGGAGGCACTATGAGCCCTCTTCTCTGCGGGGTCTCCTTGTCTGCCACGTCCGCGAGTCCGCCGTCAAGGCGCTTGACCACCTGCGCGGAGGCGTCCAGTCCGGTGCCTGCGAGCGCTCCGGCCCCCAGGACTGTGGCTCCGGTGGCGAGGAAATTGCGCCTCCCGGAATCGGCGGGCGCACCGTCGCCCGAACCCGAGCCTGAACCCGTGCCCGAACAGCCTTTCCCGGCTTTCGGAAGCGCCGGCCTGAACCCTGCGAAGCGGTAGCTTATGGCGCCTTCGGAGCAGTTGTCGATGCAGTCGAAGCAGAGCACGCAGCGGCTGCCGTCCACGTAATGCCCCTCCGTGTTGATGCACGAGGCCTTGCACCTGCTGCCGCAGCGCTTGCAGGCCGTGCATTTGCTTTCATCTATGGTCAGGCGGAACAGCGAGAAGCGGCTGAAGATGCTGAGCAGGCTACCGACCGGGCAGATGGTGTTGCAGTATGCCCGCCCGCGCGTCCATGCCAGGAACACCAGCAGCACGAAGGTGATTCCTGCGGTGATGAGCAGCGCCGGTGCGATGCTTTCGCCCTCCGCCAGTCCGGCGACGCTCCTGACCATGCGTCCGTAGGCGCTGTAGGGCGCAAGCAGGGTCAGAAAAAACTGGGCCGTGGTGAATGCGGAGACGATTGCGAGCAGCAGTACGGCGAAGCGCACGGCTCTGTGCTCTTTCGTGTATGAGAAGCGCCGAATCCAGTTCTTCGCTTTCGGCAGCGTTGCGCCCCCGGCCTTGAGCTTCCTGAACTTGCGGGCCTGCCTCCTGTTCATGGTCTCGCCGAAACGGCGCCTGAACCAGATGACCATGTCCTGGAAGACTCCCAGGGGGCAGATGACGGAGCAGTAGAGCCTGCCGAGCAGCAGCGTGAGCAGCAGTATGCCCAGCAGTACGGGGATGTTGAGGGCCAGAAATGATGGCAGCAGCTGAAGGCTGGCCATCCAGCCCCACCATTGCCGGCCGGTCCCGACCAGCAGCAGGGTGATTCCGATCAGAAACACCAATGCCAGGCTTATTCTGATTTTGCGCAGCATAGGGCGGATATTGTGTCTTTGGAAGTTCCGTCGGTGCAGCTGTAGCTTTCAGGTTCGCGGAAGCCGGCCAGGAAGGCTCCGACCTCCATGCGTTTCTTTCCGGAGAGCTGCATGTCCTTTATGGACACCGCTCCATCGGCCGTTGCGATTGCGAAGTAGGTCCTGCCGTCGGAGAGCACCTGTCCGGGCCTGCCCTTCAGATTCGTTCTTTCGGCCTTGAAAATCTTGAGGGTCTGGGGTGCCGGGTGCCTGTCGGAGACGAGCTCGGTGAATGCGGCGGGATGGGGGCTGAGTCCGCGTATCAGGTTGCAGATCGCGTCCGCGCTGTCGTTCCAGTCTATATGGCAGAGCTCCTTGCTGAGCTTGGGGGCCGGCCTGAGCACCTCCGCACCCTGGATGAAGGAGCGCTGGACGCGCAGCTCCACGTTGCCCTGGATAAGGGCTTCCGCCGTCTGCACCACGAGCTCGGAGCCTATGCGGGCGAGCTTGTCATGCAGGCTGCCGGCATCGTCGCCGGGCTCTATGCGGCATTCCTCGCGGAAGATGATGCCTCCCGTGTCAATGTTCCTGTCTATCATGAAGGTGGTGACTCCCGTCCGCTTCTCCCCGTTGATCAGCGCCCAGTTTATGGGAGCCGCGCCACGGTACTGGGGAAGCAGGGCCGCGTGCAGGTTGAAGGTCCCGAGCCTGGGGATGCTCCATACCTCTTCCGGCAGCATCCTGAACGCCACCACGGCGAACATGTCGGGCTTCCAGGCCTTGAGCGCGTTGAGGAATTCGGGGTCCTTGAGCTTCAGGGGCTGGAGTACGGGTATCCCATGCTCGACTGCGTAGCGCTTTACGGCGCTTTCGTTCACCTTGAGCCCGCGTCCGCTCTGCTTGTCGGCCACGGTCACGACGCCGACCACCTTGTAGCCGTTCCTGACGAGGGCGTCGAGCGGTGCGACAGCGAATTCGGGGGTTCCCATATATACTATGCGCACCGGACGGAAGAAGCGGCTTACCTTGCTCCTGATCCTGCGCCACCATGTCTTTAGCTGGTCCATGTTGAAGAGGTCGGAATCGTTTACGGCCTTCCAGGTCAGGAAGGCGCCTATGGGTATCAGTACGTATGCGGAGATGAAGGCTCCCGTGCCCGCGTCGATGGCTCCGTCCCTGGCGAGCTTGGTGCCGGAGATGTCGACCACCCAGTAGAGCACGAAGAACAGCACCGAGATGATGGCGCTGGTGCCCAGTCCGCCCTTGCGTATGAGCGCTCCGAGCGGGGCTCCGATGAAGAAGAGTATGAAGCAGGCGAGGGCCTGGGCGAACTTCTTCAGGAGCTCGATGTCGGTGTGCCGTATGTAGTAGTCCTGCTCGAAGATGTTGAACTTCATGTTGTTGATCTCGCCGCCGAACTGGGAGGCCTTCTCGGTCGCCCTCTGGTACGCCCTGAAGGTCTTTTCGGGACTGTCCCATTTCATGAATCCGGGGCTGCTGAACTCGGTCCTGCCGGGCTCGCGCGAGGCGGTGTCGAGCTGGGAGCTTTCGAGGAAAGGCTTGAGCTTCTGCAGGCTCTCGAGGTTTACCGTGTGCATCGAGTCCAGATAGTGGTGCAGCGAATCGCTCTGGTGCTTGAGCTGGGCCGTGCTCATGGCCTTGGCCTGGTCGCCGAAGCGGCTGGAGTCGGACTTCTCGAAACTGTAGTTGTCCAGCGGGATTATCAGCTCCTGCCTGTCGAAATTGATGTGCTGGAGCACGAGGCTGGTGTCGGCGTAGCGCACCGTGTTGTCCTCTATGTAGTTGGAGCCGTTGAACAGGGTGAATATCAGGTAGTCCTTGTCCCTGGACATGCTGATGCGCGAGGAGTCGGCTATGGTCAGCGAGGTGTTGCCCTTGTTGCCCGTGTGGTCGTAGACCATGACCCCGTAGAGCATGTCGGTCTTCTTGTTCTGGTCCTCGACCCTCAGCACGTAGCCGTCGATGCCATCATAGAAGGTTCCGGAGGGAATCTTGATTTCGTTCTTGGTGCGTCCTATGTCGTCGCGCAGCGTGAAAATCTGGTTGTAGGCCTCGGGCACCAGCCTGTCGCCGATGAAATAGGCTCCCACCGCTATCAGGAAGGAGGCGGCGATGAGGGGTGAGATGATTCTGGAGAAAGAGACCCCGGCGGCCTTGATGGCCAGGAGCTCGTTGTTCTCCGCCATCTGGCCCACGACCATCATCGACGCCAGCAGGGTGGAGAGGGGCATCGCGAGCGGGAGTATGGTGAAGACTCCCCACATCAGGAACTCGAGGATCACCCCGAGCCCGAGGCCCTTGCCCACCAGCTCGTCGATGTAGAGCCAGAGGAACTGCATCATCAGGATGAAGATTACGACCAGCAGAATCGCGACGAAAGGTCCGATGAACGCCTTGAGTATGAAACGGTCGAGTTTCTTCATCCTTCAGTGTGTGTGCTATGCTGCGGCCGCCGCTGCGTCGGCCAGAGCGGCGAGGGCTTCTTCAAGCCCTGCGGAGTTCTTTCCGCCGGCGGTCGCGAGCCCGGGCTGTCCGCCGCCTCCGCCCTGTATGAATTTGGCGGCTCCGCGTATGTCCTTGCCGGCGTTCTTGCCCCTGGCGACCAGGTCGTCGGAATACATCAGAAGCAGCTGCGGCTTGCCGTCGCTCAGGAATGCCGCCACGAGCGCGGTGTTGTGCAGGCTCTTCTGAAGTATCAGGGCGGCGTTGCGCATCATCGCGGAGTCGACGTTCCTGTCGGACACGAATGCGGGGGCGATGAGCCTGATGCCGTTGACCTCCTTGGCCTGGGCCTCGAGCATCTTGGCCATCTCGGCCGCCTTCTGGCGGTTGAATTCCTCGGCCTGCTTCTTGAACGTGGCGTTGTCCTCTATGAGCTTGGCTATAGCGCCGGCGAGGTCGGGTACGTTGTTGAAGAAGGAGCGTGCGGTCTTGAGCATGTGCTGCATACCGTACACGAACTGCTCGGCTTCGGCTCCGGTCACCGCCTCGATTCGGCGTATTCCGGCAGCTATCGCGGACTCGCTGAGTATCTTGAAGTATCCTATATGTCCGGTGGACGGGGTGTGGCAGCCGCCGCAGAGCTCGACGCTGGGGCCGAACCTGACCACGCGCACGCGGTCGCCGTATTTCTCGCCGAACAGGGCTATCGCGCCCATGCTGCGGGCCTCATCCATGGTCGCGTCGCGCTTCTCCTCGAGGGGCAGGTTTTCGCGTATGAGCTCGTTGACCCTGCATTCCACCTGCATGAGCTGCTCGTCGGAGAGCTTCTCGAAATGCGAGAAGTCGAAGCGGAAGTTCTTGTCGCATACGAACGAGCCTTTCTGCTCCACGTGCTCGCCGAGAATCTCGCGCAGGGCGCGGTCGAGCAGGTGGGTGCAGCTGTGGTTGCAGGCTATGCGCCGGCGGCGTGCCGCGTCAACCTTGAGGGTGAAGCGTCCGCTGCAGTTCTGCGGAAGCTTTTCGGCTATGTGTATGGTGAGGTCGTTCTCCTTGATGGTGTTGAGGATGCGTATCTCCTCCCCGTCTTCGGAGACTATGGAGCCGCTGTCGCCGACCTCGCCTCCCATCTCTCCGTAGAAGGGCGTGCGGTCGAAGACCAGCTGGAGCATCTCCTTGTTCTTCTGCACCACGGTCCTTTGCTTGAGCAGCAGGGCTCCGGAGGTCTCCGTTTCGTCGTAGCCGGTGAATTCCACGTCTTCGCCCTGGTGGTAGACGGTCCAGTCGCCGAAGCTGTTGGCCGTGGCGTTGCGGGCTCTCTCCTTCTGCTTGCCCAGCTCGACGTTGAAGCTGTCGATGTCCACCTTGTAGCCGTGCTCGGCGGCGATGAGTTCGGTGAGGTCGATGGGGAAGCCGTAGGTGTCGTAGAGCTTGAAGGCGTCGGCGCCGGAGATTGTCCTGCTGTCTGCGGAGCGGGCGAGGCAGTCGTCAAGCAGCTTGATGCCCCTGTCGAGGGTGCGCAGGAACGCCATCTCCTCTTCGCGCAGCACGTTCTCGATGAACTTCTGCTGCTTTGCGATCTCGGGGTAGGCGGCGCCCATGTCGTGTACGAGCTGGTCCACGAGGCGGCAGAGGAAGGGCTCGGTGAGTCCCAGGAAGGTGTAGCCGTAGCGCACGGCGCGGCGCAGGATGCGGCGTATCACGTAGCCCGCCTTCACGTTGGAGGGCAGCTGCCCGTCGGCGATGCTGAAGCTGATGGCCCTGATGTGGTCGGCTATCACGCGCATGGCAACGTCGGTCTTCTCGCTCTCGCCGTAGCGGTGGCCGGAGATTTCGCCTATTTTGGCGAGCATTCCGCTGAAGACGTCGGTGTCGTAGTTGCTGCGCTTGCCCTGGAGCACCGCGCAGAGACGCTCGAATCCCATTCCGGTGTCGATGTTCTTCGCGGGAAGCGGCTCAAGATGTCCGTCGGACATGCGCTGGTACTGCATGAACACGAGGTTCCAGATTTCAATCACATGTGGGTCGGACTTGTTGACGAGCTCGCGCCCGGACTTGCCGCTGGCGGCCTTCTCCTCGTCGGAGCGTATGTCTATGTGTATCTCGGAGCAGGGGCCGCAGGGGCCGGTGTCGCCCATCTCCCAGAAGTTGTCGTGCTTGTTGCCCAGCAGGATGTGGTCCTCGGGAAGGTGCTTGCGCCAGGCTTCGCGGGCCTCCTCGTCGAGCCCGGTGCCGTCATCGGCCGAGCCTTCGAACACGGTGGCGTAGAGCAGGTTCCTGTCGATGCCGTAGACCTCGGTGAGCAGTTCCCACGCCCAGTCGATGGCCTCGGTCTTGAAGTAGTCGCCGAAGCTCCAGTTGCCGAGCATCTCGAACATCGTGTGGTGGTAGGTATCGTGTCCGACTTCCTCGAGGTCGTTGTGCTTTCCGCTGACCCTGAGGCACTTCTGTGAATCGGCGGCTCTTCTGTAGGGTGCGGTCGCGTTGCCGAGGAAAATATCCTTGAACTGGTTCATTCCCGCGTTGGTGAACATCAGCGTGGGGTCGTTCTTGACCACCATGGGAGCCGACGGCACCACGGTATGCCCCTTCGAGGCGAAGAAGTCGAGAAATTTCTGTCTGATTTCGTTGGAAGTCATAGTAATTCAATATGTGAACGAACCGCAAAATTACAGAAAAATCCCTATTTTTGCACGGATATGGCGAAATATGTTCTCAATCCGGAAACGCTGACATACGACTCTCCGTCCGAACCCAGATTCCGCAGGCCGCTCCGCGCGGTGCTGCTGGTCCTGCTGGGCGCGGGTCTGGTGTGCTTCTATTTCTGGCTCTATGTGTCGATGCTCGGGCTCGACCTCCCGAAGACTGCCCTGCTGAAGCGTCGCCATGCCCAGCTGGAGGCCAGGATAAACGTGCTGAACACCGAACTGGACAGGAGCGAGCGGGCGCTGTACGGAATCGAGAGCCGCGACGACGACGTGTACCGCTCCATCTACGGACTTTCGCCCGTGCCCGAGGCCGTCAGGCATTCCGGGCTTGAAGGGGTGAACCGCTATGCCGAGCTCGAGCGGCTGGGGGCGAACTCCATGCTCAAGCGCACCGTGCTGCGGACAGACGCCCTGATGAAGCGCGTCTACGTGAACAGCAAGTCCCTCAATGAGGTTTCGCAGGCGGCCGTGCAGTCGGGCGACATGATGTCGTGCGTGCCCAACGTGCCTCCCATCCTGCCCGAACCCGGGACCTTCTTCCTCTCCAGCCGCTTCGGCTACAGGACCGACCCCGTCTACGGCGACAGCCGCCGCCATCAGGGCCAGGATTTCGCGTCCTTCGTGGGCAATCCCGTCTACGCCACCGGCGACGCCGTGGTGGAGAAGGTGACCTTCCAGTACCGTGGCTACGGCAACGAGATAGTCCTGGACCACGGCTACGGCTACGAGACGCGCTACGCCCATCTCAACACCATCGAGGTGGCCGAGGGCATGAAGGTGCACAGGGGCGACCGCATAGGTACGCTGGGCAACACCGGCAAGTCCACCGGGCCGCACCTCCACTATGAGGTCATCTATATGGGCGGGCGCGTGAACCCGATGAACTACATGGACATAGACATGCCGGTCGAGGAATATCAGGCCATGGTGGACCGCCGGCGCGAGGAATATGAGGACGGACACAGGATGAGCACCATGGAGCTGCTGCGCAGGGGGAGGGCGGAGAATGGCGGCAGGTGATTTCAGACGCGGCGTCCGCAGGGTGCTGGAGTTCGACATCAGGAGCTTCAGCTTCCGCAAGGTGCGCCATAATTTCGGCAGGGTGCTCCGCTATCTGTTCGCCTACCTGATGATGACCGTCTTCGCGGCCGTGCTCGCCTATGCGGTCTTCGCGCTTTTCTTCCGCACCGACACCGAAAGGAGGCTGCGTCACGAGATACGCATGTACGAGCGCATATATCCGGAGCTCCAGCCGCGTGCCGAGATGATACGCGACGCCGTGGCCGGGCTTCAGCACAAGGACAACGAAATCTACGAGCAGGTCTTCCACACCGAGGCGCCCGACCTCGACCCGACAGGGCGCCTGAGCTTCCTGTTCGCGAGCGACACCATACCCGACGAGCAGCTGACCGCGTACACGCGCGACAAGGCCGACAGCCTGATGCGGAAGAAGGAAGACGTGGATGCCGCGTTCGGCAGGATATTCGCCGCCCTTTCCGATACCGGCAGGGTGCGGCCTCCGATGAAGCTCCCGCTCGAGAACATCTCGTTCCCCCAGATAGGGGCTTCGGTGGGCAGCAGGCTGGATCCGTTCTTCAAGGCCTACGTGTGGCACGAGGGCCTCGACTTCATCGTGCTGAGGGGCACGCCCGTGTACGCTTCGGCCGACGGTGAGGTGGGCGACGTGAGCTCGACGAAGAAGTCGGGGCGCGCCGTGGAGATAGTCCATGAGGGAGGCTACGTGAGCGTGTACGCCCATCTGGAAAGCGCGTCCGTACGCAGGGGCCAGAAGGTGAAGGCCGGGCAGCAGATAGGCACGGTGGGCATGAGCGGGAACTCCTTCGCCCCTCACCTGCACTACGAGCTGCGCCTGGACGGGAAGACTCTCGACCCCATCAACTATTTCTTCGGGTCGGTGACGCCGTCGGAATATGCAAACATGCTCTATATGTCGTCAAACACCCAGCAATCGATGGACTGATGGAAAAGCTGTACTGGACCATAGGGGAGGTGGCGGAGATGCTCGGCGAGAGCGTCCCCCTGGTGAGGTCGTGGGCCGACGGCTTCCCGGAACTCGTCCGCCCGGCGCGCAACGCCAAGGGCAACAGGCTCTTCACGGCTTCCGACGTGGAGGCCCTCAGGCAGATACATTTCCTTGTAAGGGTCAAGGGCATGACCCTGAAGGGCGCCGCGAAGCAGCTGGAGGCCGACAGGACGGAGACGGAGAGGCGCGTCAAGGTGCTGGAGCGTCTCAAAAACATCCGCAGCCGTCTCGAAGAAATCAAAAAAAATTCATAACTTTGCAGTTCGCATCTTCCGGATGCGCTATTGTGCTGAATAAAAACATTCTATAGAATATGGCTACTACCAAGAAAACGACCAGGGTCGTGACTCCCGTCGACGAGCGCGAAACCTTTGTGTCGCTGCAGAAGAACTTTGCAGAGAGCGAGCAGGTCGCTCAGGAGAAGCTGAAGACTCTCTACGAGCTTCAGGCCACCGATATGGAGATTGACAAGATCATGCAGCTCAGGGGCGAGCTTCCCGAGGAGGTCGCCGACCTGGAGAACGAACTCGATTCCCAGAAGGCCAGGCGCGCCCGCACCGAGCAGATGATTGAGGGCTACAAGCAGAACATCGAGGATGCGAAGCGGCAGATAGCCGAGCTCGAGGAGGAGATGGAGAAGTACCGCAGCCAGCTGAACAACATCACCAACAGCCGCGAATACGATTCCATCAACAAGGAGCTCGAGAACCAGGGCCTGCTCAAGGAAATCGCCCAGAAGAACATAGGCGAGGCCAAGGAGGCCATCGAGAACTGCAAGGCCGACCTTGACAGGATAGCCGACGCCATCACCATACGCGAGTCCGACCTCGAGGCCAAGAAGAACGAGCTCGCCGGGATAGTGGAGTCCACCGCAAAGGAGGAGAGCGCCCTCGAGGAAAGGCGCAAGACCTTCACCTCCAAGCTTGACGAAAGGACGCTCAGCGCATACGAGCGCATACGCAAGAGCACCCACAACCATCTCGCCGTCGTGACCCTGTTCCCCAGGAACGAGGACGGAACCTGCGGCGACGCCTGCGGAGGATGCTTCCATACCATCACTCCCCAGAGGCTGATAGACATAGCTTCCGGAAAGAAGCTTGTGATATGCGAGCATTGCGGCCGTATCATAGTCAATCCTGATATTTAATGCCCGTCCAGAAAACAAGAGGCTCCCGCAGGAAGGAACAGGAACCGGATCTCGAAGCGATAGGGCTTGAGATGGGCAACAAGCCTCCTCAGGCCCCGGACGTCGAGGAGGCGGTCCTCGGTGCGATGCTGCTGGAACCCATGTGCGTCGACCAGGCCATGGAGGAACTCTCCGCCTCTTGTTTCTACGACCCCAAGCATAAGATGATATTCGAGGCGATGTGCGCCCTGGTTTCGGAGCACACGTCGGTGGATATCATCACCGTCACTTCCAAGCTCAAGGCCCTCGGCAATCTGGAGGCCGTAGGCGGAGCCGTCGTCCTCGCCAACCTTTCGGAGAGGGTCGGCTCGGTCGCTCATATAGAGTATTACATCAAGATACTCAAGCAGAAGACCATACAGCGTGACCTGATAACCGCGTCCTACGGCATACTCAAGGACTCCTACGACGAGTCCGTAAAGGTCGACGACCTGATAGACAAGGCCCAGACGCGTATCTTCGACGCCATCCAGACCAATGTGCGCAACGAGGTGCAGTCGATAGGCGACGCCATCAACAGCGCCATGAAGCGCATAGAGGAGATGCAGGACTGCGGCGGCCTCAGCGGAGTCCCCTCGGGCTTCGTGAGCATAGACCGCGTGACCATGGGCTGGCAGCCTTCGGACCTCATAATCCTCGCGGCGCGCCCCTCCGTGGGAAAGACCGCCTTCTCGCTCAACATAGTGAGGAACGCGGCTGTGGACCACCACATGCCGGTGGCCTTCTTCTCGCTGGAGATGCCTGTCATACAGCTTGCGACCCGTCTGATGATTTCCGAATCGGGCCTCGACGCCGACAAGATAAAGGGCGGCGCCAGGCTGGAGAACTACGAGTGGGAGCAGCTGGAATACAAGATCAAGGACCTCGCGAAGGCTCCGCTCTATATCGACGACACGCCCAGCCTTCCCATAATGGAGTTCCGCACCAAGGCCAAGAACCTCGTGAAGAACAAGGGGGTGAGGCTCATAGTCGTGGACTATCTGCAGCTGATGCAGGGCCCGCCCGAGCTGCGCGGAATGCGCGAGCAGGAGGTGGCGGCCATCTCCCGCACGCTGAAGGCCACGGCGAAGGAGCTGAACGTGCCCATCATCGCGTTGTCGCAGCTCAGGCGTATGGCCGAGAGCCGCATGGGCGGCGGAGGCAAGCCCCAGCTCTCCGACCTGCGCGAGTCGGGTTCCATCGAGCAGGACGCCGACCTCGTGATCTTCATACACCGCCCGGATTTCGTGGGCCTGAGCGAGAGCGAGGAGGAGAAGGAAAAGACCCAGATCATCATAGCGAAGCACCGCAACGGCCAGACCACCGAGATTCCCATGCGCTTCAAGGGCAACCAGGTGCGCTTCGTGGAGGATGACGACACTCTGGACATAAGGGCGGCGAACATGCCCATAGAATCTGCGATGAACAATGAATTCGAGTAGCGAAATATCACATAGGGGCAAGGTCGTGAGCATCACGCCCGAAATCACCAGGGTGGAGATAGTTTCGGAATCCGCCTGCGGCGCCTGCCATGCCAAGGGGCTGTGCTCCCTGGGCGATGCGAAGGTGAAGGTCGTGGAACTGCCCACCTCCGGCTGGTCGGACATAAAGGTCGGCGACGAGGTGGACGTTGTCCTCAAGGCCTCGATGGGCCACAAGGCCGTGTTCCTAGCATATCTGATTCCTCTCGTGATACTCGTCGCGGCGCTGCTGGGGCTGACTTCGGCCGGAGTGCCGGAGCTCTGGTCCGGGCTGGCGGCGATCGCGGCCGTGGCCGTGTACTATTTCTGCCTGTGGCTGATGCGCGGCAGGCTCAGGAACGAATATATCTTTAACATCAAGAAATAATGACAAACACTGTTATCCTGACCATCGTAATCCTTACGCTCGTCGGACTTGTCCTTGCCCTGGTCCTCTACTGGGTGGCCAAGAAGTTCAAGGTCGAGGAAGACCCGCGCATAGATGAGGTGGAGAAGGTGATGCCCGGTGCAAACTGCGGCGGATGCGGATTTGCCGGCTGTCGCGCGTTTGCCGACGCGGCCGTCAAGGCTCCCAATCTCGACAGTATGTTCTGTCCGGTGGGAGGCAATGACGTGATGAAGAAAGTGGCCGGGATTCTCGGCTATGAGGTCAAGGAAAAGGCGCCTCAGGTGGCTGTGGTGCGCTGCAACGGAAGCTGCGCGAACCGGCCCCGCACCAATGTCTATGACGGGGTGCAGTCCTGCAAGGTGAAAGCGGCGCTCTACAGCGGCGATACGGGATGCTCGTACGGCTGCCTTGGCTGCGGAGACTGCGTGGAGGCCTGCCAGTTCGGAGCCATCTCCATGGATCCCGAGACCGGGCTCCCCGTGGTTGACGAGAGCAAGTGCACCGCCTGCGGCGCCTGCGTCCGGGCCTGCCCCAAGGGCGTGATCGAGCTGCGCAACAAGGGACCCCGCTCCATGAGGGTCTTCGTGTCCTGCATCAACAAGGACAAGGGAGGCGTGGCACGCAAGGCCTGCACCGCCGCCTGCATAGGCTGCGGAAAGTGCGCCAAGGTCTGCCCGCACGGCGCGATTACCGTTGAGAACAATCTGGCGTACATCGACTTCACGAAGTGCAAGCTCTGCAAGAAGTGCGTGGCCGAGTGCCCGACCGGTGCCATCCATGCGGTGAACTTCCCGGTACTTCCGGCCAAGCCTGCCGCCGCTGCCAAACCTGCTGCCGCACCGGTGGAGAAGCCCGTTGCACCTAAGCCGGCAGCTCCGGTTGAAAAGCCTGCCGCCGCTCTCGCAAAGCCCGCAGCAACTGCGAAGCCTGCTGCCGCTGCAGAGAAGCCTGCTGCTCCGGAGGATGCGACGAAAGTGAACAAAGAAAAAAAGGAGGCCGCAAATGAGTAAGATAACATTCAGAATAGGTGGCGTACACCCCGATGACAACAAGATTTCGAGGAACTGCGCCATCGAGACTCTTCCCCTTCCCCCGACCGTCTACGTGTCCATGTCGCAGCACATCGGCGCTCCGGCGAAGCCCGTGGTCGCCGCCGGCGACAAGGTGAAGGTCGGACAGGTGATAGCCGAGCCCGGAGGATTCGTGTCCGCGTTCATCCATTCGCCCGTGTCCGGAACGGTCAAGGGCATCGCGGAGCGCAAGGATCTGGCCGGCAAGCCCGTGCAGCATATCGAAATCACCGTCGAGGGTGACGAGTGGGCAGAAGGCATAGACCTTTCCGACAAGCTCGTGACCGAGATTCCCTCCGACAAGGCCGTGATACTCGAGAAGATCAAGGCCGGAGGCGTGGTCGGACTCGGAGGCGCAACCTTCCCCACACACGTGAAGCTCAACCCGGCTCCCGGCAAGGTGGCCGACTGCCTGATAATCAACGGTGCGGAGTGTGAGCCCTATCTGACCAGCGACTACCGCATCATGGTGGAGCGCCCCGACGAGATAGTGGTCGGAGCCGCCATAATGCAGAAGCTGCTCGGCTGCCGCTGCGTGATAGGAGTCGAGGAGAACAAGCCAGAGGCGATCGAGGCCCTAAAGGCGTCCGTCTCCAGGCTGGGCTATCCCGACATCCAGGTGCTCTCCCTCAAGAAGCGTTATCCGCAGGGAGGGGAGAAGCAGCTCATCGATGCGGTACTGCACCGTCAGGTGCGTTCCGGCTGCCTGCCCATCGACGCGGGCGCCGTGGTTCAGAACGTGGCCACCGCACTGGCCGTCTATGAGGCCGTGCAGAAGAACAAGCCGCTGATCACCAACACTCTGACCGTGACCGGAGACTGCCTGCCCGTGGAGAAGCAGCATAACTACCTTTTCCGCATAGGCACCCCGCTTTCGTTCATAATCGAACAGGCCGGAGGAATCCCCGAGGGCGCCGCGAAGCTCATCAGCGGCGGCCCCATGATGGGAAAGGCCATAAGCAACATCGACTCGACCACTGTCAAGGGTTCGTCTTCCATCCTGTACCTGAGCGAGGCTGCCACCAGGCGCCATGAGCAGAGCAACTGCATACGCTGCGGCAAGTGCTCCGACGCCTGCCCCATGGGGCTCGAGCCTTTCCTGCTCAACCGCCTCTACAAGGCCGGCGACACCGACGGACTGGAGAAGAACGCGGTGCAGGACTGCATAGAATGCGGATGCTGCCTCTACAGCTGTCCCGCCTATATCCCTCTGCTCGACAACATCCGCCAGGCGAAGGTTCAGGTGATGGGTATCATCCGTGCGCGCGCCGCAGCCGTCAAGGCTGCCGCCGAGGCTGTAAAATAGAAAGTAAGCGATATGGAAAAATTATTAGTTTCACCGTCTCCGCACATACACGCAAAGACTTCCACGTCCGTCATCATGAGGGATGTGATTATTGCGCTGGCCCCGGCGATACTCGTGTCCGTGCTGTTCTACGGCTGGAGCGAGCTGCTGGTGCTCGGCGTCAGCGTGGCGTCCTGCGTACTTATTGAGTGGGCCATCACCAAGTGGCTGCTCCACAGGCCTTCCACCATTGCAGACCTGTCGGCCGTCGTGACCGGACTTCTGCTGGCCATGAACCTTCCCGCTACCACACCCTGGTGGATAGTGTTCATCGGCGCGCTGGTCGCCATCGGAGTCGCCAAGATGACCTTCGGAGGACTTGGCCAGAACGTGTTCAACCCAGCCATCACGGGCCGCGTGTTCCTGCTGATTTCGTTCCCGACCTACATGACCGACTGGACCATGCCGTCCGGTTTCATGCAGAGCGTGGACGCGGTTTCAGGTTCGACCCCGTTGAGCGCCCTCAAGGAGGCCCTGCTCTCGGGCTCCAGCATACCCGAGTTCATGGATGCCAACGGATATACCTGGTCAGTGCTGCTCAGGGATATCGGTGGCTCCGCCGGCGAGATTTCGGCAATCGCACTGTTGCTGGGTTTCGTCTATCTGCTGGTCCGCAAGGTGGTCAAGATATGGATACCTCTGAGCATCTTCGCGACCGTGGCAGTGATTTCGCTGATTTTCAACTCGATTGACCCTGCCGCCTACACCGGGGTGCTGTTCAATCTCAAGACAGGAGGCCTGATACTCGGTGCCTGCTTCATGGCCACCGACTATGTGACCTCTCCGATGAGCCGCACCGGCGGAATCATCTACGGTATAGGCATAGGCTTCATCGTTATGATGATACGCTATTTCGGCTCATATCCCGAGGGCGTTTCGTTCGCCATACTGATCATGAACTGCGTGGTTCCTCTTCTCAACAAGTGGTGCCATCAGAAAAAATACGGGAGGAATTAAGCTATGCCTGCAAAGTCTACACTTCGTAACATGGTGCTTTGCCTGTCGGCGGTCTGCCTCGTGTGCTCCGCCGTGTTGGGAGGCGCATACGCGATAACCGCCGAGCCTATATCCGAGGCCCAGGTGGCCAAGACCAATGCGTCGATCGCGAAGGTTCTTCCGCCTTTTGAGACCGATGCCGTGGAAGGCTCCGTGACCGTTGACGGAACGGAGTATTCCTATTATAAGGTGCCCGAAGTCGGATATGCGGTGATTTCTGCGTCCAACGGCTTCAGCGGCCCCGTGACCGTGATGGTGGGAATTACCGGCGACGGCATCATCCACAACACCACGGTGCTCTCACAGAGCGAGACTCCCGGCCTCGGGGCGAAATGCCAGACCGATGAGAAATTCATCAACCAGTTCAAGGGCTGGAATCCCGCCGAGAAGTCGCTGACCGTCAAGAAGGACGGCGGAGACGTGGACGCCATCACGGCTTCCACGATCACTTCCCGCGCCTATGCTCTGGCCGTATCCAATGCGTTGAAGGTCTTCGAAACCTTGACTTCAAATGAGGGAGGACAGAATAATGAGTAAGATGTCATTGATTACCAAGGGTTTCATCAAGGACAACCCTACCTTTGTCCTTGTGCTGGGAATGTGCCCCACCCTGGCGACCACCACTTCGGCCATGAACGGCCTCGAGATGGGTCTCGCCACCATGTTCGTGCTGATACTCAGCAATATGGTCATATCCCTGATAGCCCCCATGGTGCCCGACAAGGTGCGCATCCCCGTGTATATCGTGGTGATTGCGACGTTCGTGACCGTGCTTCAGTTCCTGATGCAGGCCTTCGTGCCGGCGGTCTATGAGACCCTGGGTCTGTTCATCCCCCTGATTGTGGTGAACTGCATCGTGCTGGGCCGCGCCGAAGCCTTTGCGAACAAGAACTCGGTGGTGGACTCCGCCCTTGACGGTCTCGGAATCGGAATAGGCTTCACTATGTCGCTCACCGTGATAGGAATCGTGCGCGAGATACTCGGAAGCGGCTCCGTCTTCGGCTGGAAATTCATCGCCGGCGACGGAATCCTGGCTTTCGTGATGGCTCCGGGCGCTTTCCTGGTTCTGGGCTACCTGATGGTCCTGTTCAACAAGTTCCTCGCTAAAAAGTAACAAGCTATGGGAGAGTATTTGCTTATCATCATATCGGCGATATTCGTAAACAATATCCTGCTGGCCCAGTTCCTCGGCATCTGTCCGTTCCTGGGTGTGTCGAACAAGCTTTCCACCGCCGCCGGAATGTCCGGAGCCGTGTGCTTCGTGATTACTCTTGCCACAGTGGTCACATATCTGCTCAACAGCTATCTGCTCGTGCCTTTCGGGCTTGAGTTCCTGCAGACGATTTCCTTCATCCTCGTGATTGCCGCCCTGGTCCAGATGGTCGAGATAGTGCTCAAGAAGACCAGCCCTTCGCTCTATCAGGCGCTGGGCATCTTCCTGCCGCTCATCACCACCAACTGCGCCGTGCTCGGTGTCGCCATCACCGTGGTTACCAAGGAGTTCGCCTTCGGTGGGACGGCTTCCCATCTGCTCAATCTCGGCGAGGCTACGGTCTATGCGCTGGCTACTTCCCTCGGCTACGGGCTCGCAATGTGCCTGTTCGCCGGGTTGCGCGAGCATCTCGCGCTCAACAGTGTCCCCAAGGCGTTCAAGGGCCTTCCCATCGCGCTGATTACGGTCAGCATCATGGCCATGGCCTTCCTTGGATTCTCAGGTATGGTATAATCTTAAAATCTTAGTTAGCAATGAAAAAGTTTTTTGCAGTAATGGTTGCCGCTCTCGCTTTTGCGGCAGTCGCCTCCGCCCAGCCCAAGGCCATCGGTGTACGAGTAGGCTACGGCGCTGAGGTGTCATATCAGCACTATATGGGAGGCTCCAACTTCATTGAAGCCGATCTCGGATTCATGAGCAATGGCTTCCGTCTGACCGGAATCTATGACTTCGATCTCGGAAGCGCCGGTAACTTCAATTTCTACGTAGGCCCCGGCGCCTCTCTCGGATTTGCCAATGGAAATGATGACAACGGCAATGTCAAGACCTATTTCTCCGCAGCTGTGGTAGGTCAGATTGGCGCTGAGTTCGCAGTGCCCGGCGTACCTCTCAACTTCTCCCTCGACTGGAGGCCCGCCATCTATTTGACCGGCGGCTCTGTTTTCGGATGGGACGGCTTCGCTCTCGGCATCAGGTACAGGTTCTAGTCCTGACCTGACTGAGATTAAGGCTGCCGCGTCTCGCGGCGGCCTTTTTTTGTGTCATATCCTGCAGTGTCCGTCCGGATTTGCAATCTGCAGCCGCCGGAGCTCGGCCTCCCAATGATTTTCGGCTATGTAGGCCGAAAATCCGCAATACAGCCGGTTGCAAGAGGGTTCATAGGTCCAGGGCTCAATTTTTCGCACAGAGGGCTCCTCCAATACGATAGATTAAATTTAAATAATTTGCAAAACGCCCCTCGGTCTGAGCAAAATTTTCCGGTCATTTATGTAATTAATTCAGAATTTGACTGTCTGATAGCGATAAAATTAAAAAAAAGTACAAATACTAGGGATGATTTTACAATTGTTTGGTAGTGCCGCTTAATATCTTTATCCGTGCGTAATACATAAGAATCATGAACATCAAAACCCTTGTCGCATCACTTCTTGCGCAGCCGCCGCCAGGCATGTTCCGGCAACGGCACCCATCTCTTGAAACACTTGAATACGGATTGATAACCACTATTTAACTAATAAATCCAATTAAATGAAACTATTCCAATTATTTGCAACTATTCCAATTATTTGCAACATGCGTGGCAATACCCCTTCTTGGAGCTACCGCATTTGCGCAGACAATCAGAGTCACGGGTACCGTCACTGATGCTGACAATGGCGAGCCGCTCATCGGCGCCGGCGTTGTGGTAGAAGGCACGACGACAGGTACTTCGACTGATGTTGACGGACGATTCGAACTGGAGGTTGAAGCCGGATCGACATTGGAATTCGTCTACATCGGCTATAATTCCATCAAGATGGCTGCCGCTGCCGAGATGGATGTCAAAATGAGCCAGGATACAAGATACCTGGATGAGGTGGTCGTAACCGGTTACATGGCTGAGAAAAAGGCAGACCTTACCGGTTCGGTTGCGGTTGTCAAGATGGATGAAGTGGCTGACATTCCTACGGGTAATATAATGACAGCCCTCAATGGCCGCGTAGCCGGTATGGTCGTATCTACGGACGGTACGCCGGGCGGTCAGGGAACTTTATCCCTTATCCGGGGTACGACGACTATCAACAATTCATCGCCGCTTTACGTCATAGACGGTGTGATGACACGTGCGGACGTCGGTACAATTGTCAACAGCAACGATATCGAGTCCATACAGGTGCTCAAGGATGCCGCCTCGGCCGCCATCTACGGAGCGCAGGCCGCAAACGGAGTCATCATCATCACGACCAAGCGGGCCCAGGACGGAGTCATAAAGGTTGATTTCAACGCGACTCTGTCCCTTCAGATTCCGCGCAGAGGCATTCCTCTCCTGAATGCCCAGGAATGGGGTGATGTATATTGGGCGGCGTACAAGTATGATTTCGGCACGACTCCGAAATCAATTATCTACGGTGACGGAGAGAAGGCCCAGCTTAAACTTGGCCAGCCCTATTGGGAGAAAGACGGGGTCAGTATGAATATATCCGACACCGACTGGTTCGGCGAGGTATATCGTCCCGCCTTGATGCAGACCTACAGTCTTTCATTGTCAAAGGGAAGCAAGGATCATGTATCCTCGCTCAGCTTTAACTATATTGACCAGGACGGCACATTGAAGAATACGGACTACAAGTCGTTCGGTACAAGATATAGCTCGGAATACCGCTTCTTCGACGGCAGGCTTAAAATCGGTGAGAATCTGAACCTCACATACTGGACCCAGCACAAGAAACCCAGAGGATATGAAGCTATCGAAAGGCAGATTCTTGCGCAGCATCCCGCACAGGCCATCTACGCCAGCGACGGCACATACGCCGGAGCGGATGTGGATTTGCTTGGAAGCCGCCAGAATCTGGTCAGATACATTGACAATGAAGCCAACAACATCTTCAAGAGCTGGAGAATCTTCGGTAATGCGTACATCGATATAACTCCTATAGAGAACCTCACACTCCGCTCTACTTTCGGCGTCAACTATAACCCTGACTATTCAAACGAATTCACACCGGCATGGGACGAGCATACCAGGTCCTATACCGAAAGCGCGCTTGATATCCGGATGAACGAAACACTTGAGTGGGTCTGGACGAATACCGCAACCTATTCGTTCGAGAAGGGTATTCACTCTGCGACATTCCTTCTTGGTACCGAGGCGAAGAAGAGCCGGGTCGACCTCCTCAGGGCGCAGGCTACGGGCTTTGCCATGACCTCGCGCGACTATGTATATGTGGATGTCGCAGAAGGCACTAAGACATCTTCCAACAATGCGGACATCTATGCGATGACATCATACTTCGGAAAGGTCAATTACACTCTGGCAGACAAGTATCTCTTCTCGGCGACCGTCCGCCGGGATGCATCTTCACGCTTCGGAAAGTATAATAATGCCGGAATATTCCCTTCCGCTTCGTTCGGCTGGAAAATCAGCAACGAGAAATTCATGGCCAATACCAGGCGCTGGCTGTCTGACCTGAAATTGCGGGCGTCATGGGGTATAAACGGTAACGACCAGATCGACAATACGGCTACATACAGCATCTACAACGTCGATATCTGGAACGGCAGCTATAATCTCAACGGTGACAACACCACGCTTGCTTCCGGTGCGGTCCGTACGCAGTCAGGCAATCCTGAACTCCGTTGGGAGCAGACGGAGCAGTTCAACCTAGGTCTTGATGCCGCATTCTTCAACAACAGACTTGCCCTCTCATTCGATGTATACGACAAGAACACCTCGGACATGCTTTATCTGGTTCCCGTGGCGGCTATCGTAGGTGAAGGCGGCTCTTCATTCCAGAACTGCGCATCGATGAACAACAGAGGCATGGAGTTCATCGTCTCATGGAAGGATGTCCGGGGGGATTTCAGCTATGAAATTTCAGCGAATGCCGCTTCATACAAGAACAAGATAACCTATCTCCCTGAAGACCTTTACTACACATACGGTTGTGGCAACCAGGCTGCGGGTATCTCGAACGTAGGGCTACCTTACGGCGCATTGGTCGGGTATGTTGTGGACGGACTCTTCCGCACACAGGCCGAGGTCGATGAATACAATGCAAAGTATGATGTCCAATACGGTATCCCCGGAGTGGGCCGTCTCAGGTATGCCGATGTCAACGGTGATGGCGCAATCACCACAAGCGACCAGGCATACATCGGAAGCAATAATCCTAAACTCCTGTACGGCCTTAACTTCTCTGCCGCCTGGAGGGGATGGGATATATCCATGTTCTTCAGCGGCATGGTCCGCGATGCCTACAACTCATCAAAGCTGTATACGGATTTCTTCCCTCTCGGAGAGGGGCTGGGCAACCATTCGACAAGGCTCCTCGATGCAGTCAGGGGCTATGAGGATTTCCTCGAGACCGGCATCTATACATCTGATTATGCGGCGGTATCCACTATTGATACAAACCAGGAAGGCGTGCAGAACAGCTGGTATATGGAAGACGGCTCATATCTGAAGATGAAGAATCTTGTGATAGGATACACGCTCCCTAAAGAAATCCTTTCAAAAACGAAAATCAGGACTGCAAGAGTATATCTACAGGCGCAGAATATCTTCACCCTCACGAAGTACACCGGGCCTGATCCCGAGTCCCTCGGATATCCTTATCCCTACTCGTTCAACATGGTCTTAGGCCTCAACATCGGATTCTAGTTTAACTGACAACAATTATAAGATTATGAAATTCAGATATATTCTTATTGGAGCCGCACTCGTCGCATCGCTTTCCGCATGCAACGAGGAAGACTTCCTCGACATCATGCCGCAGGGTGCCCTGAATGAAGATCTCATGGCATCAAACGAAGGCCTTCCCTACCTTCTCAATTCTGCGTATGCCGCACTTGCAGGCCCGGATCCGACATTCGGCGCAATGAACGCGCCCGTAAACCACTGGCTTGAAGGAGAGCTCCATGCCGACAATGCCTACAAGGGCGGAGGCGGACCTTCGGATAATGCAGGTTTCCACAATATCGAGACATACGTCGTAGACGCCACCCATGATACGATGAACAATATCTGGGTCGCCCTCTATAATTCCGTAAAGCGTACTAACTCGGCCCTCCAGGTGCTTGCGACGGTGGATCCTGCAAGCGTTCCTGAAGCAGAAACATATAAGGCGGAAATGCGTGCGCTTCGCGCCCATTTCTATTTTGAACTCGTGCGCCATTTCAACCAGATTCCCTGGATTGATGAGACTGTAGCCGAGAAAGACTATATCACCATCAAGAACAATGTATATAGCAGGGATGAGCTTCTCGGCATGATTGCCAAGGAGTTTGAAGATGCCGCTGAGGTTCTTCCCGAGTCATTTGAGGAATATGGGCGTGTCAACAGGTATGTGGCCAAGGCGTATGCCGCAAAGGTCTATCTCTATAAGGCCTACCGCCAGGATCCTGCCAACCATAAGGTAATATCAATCGACCAGGCGGACCTCGAGAAGGTGGTAGCCCTTACCGGTGAAGTCATCGCACCGGGGAAATATGATCTTCTTGACGATTTCCAGAAACTTGACATGATGGAGTATGAGAATGGCCCTGAGTCGATTTTCGCTGTCCAGTATTCGACAAACGACGGTGCCACATTGCAGCTTCCATGGGCATACAGCGGAGTAGGACATGTGAACTGGAGCGCGCTTCTCAACACCCCGAAGGGACCATATAACGGTGATGACTTCTTCAAATCCAGCCAGGACCTTGTAAATGCTTTCCAGACAGGAGAAGACGGCCTTCCCCTGCTTGACGGCTCATGGCAGACAAAGGACTATGACCTTGTAGAAGAAAGAATCGCCGCCGACGGAAGCAAGTCATATCATAACTACAATATTGACTCGCCTGTAGACCCGCGTCTTGACTTTATTGTCGGCCGTATTAATGTCCGTTGGAAGACATATACGGTAGAACCTGTTACGGAGTTGTGGTACAGGGATTTCAACTCATACGGCTATCATTTTGTGAAACGTTTCCTCGTATCTCCCGATTCCGGGCATCTTTCAACTACTTATCCTTGGGGCAATTCCGCATTGAACTATCAGATTATCCGTTACGCCCATCTCCTGCTTTGGAGAGCCGAAGCCCTTATTGAGCTCGGGCGCGAGGAAGAGGCAAGACCTATCATCAATCAGATACGCAACAGGGCCAAGAACAGTCCGTATGTGACGGCATTCATCGATCCTAATTTCCCTACGGCCGTCAATATAGACGGCTATGCCGGAAATTATGTCATCAATGAATATCCCGCAGAGGGCTGGACGCAGGATTATGCGAGAAAGGCGCTCAGACACGAAACCCGTATCGAGTGCGCGCTTGAGGGAGAGCGTTTCTTCGATCTCGTCCGCTGGGGCATCGCGGCTGAAACGATGAACAGGTATTTTGAGATAGAAAAGACCAAAAGGGTATACTATCAGAACTCTGTCTTCAAGGAGGGACGAGACGAGTATTTCCCTATCCCTCTCACCCAGTACAATCTGTCCAAGGGAGCGTATGTTCAAAATCCCGGATACGCAGCTTTCTAATATTATATATCGGCATGAAACGTTTCGCGATTCTCATTGCTTTATTCCTGTCTTGTGCAGCGGCTTTTGCGCAGGTCGGTGAACGGGAGAGAATAGATACTGTCAGGCTTTGGCCCGATGGTGCGCCCAACGAATTCACGATTCCAGAACCCGGATCCGGCTTTGTCGTATTCAAGGCTCACGACTACGAAGACGCCATGATGGAAGTATATCCCGCGCAGAGTCCCAATGGCCTCTGTGTGATAATGTGCCCCGGCGGTGCATATATCATGGAATCCCAGACATACGAAGGACGCGACATGAAAGACTGGTTCAATGCCCGTGGCATTACTTACTGCATGCTGCAGTACAGATTGCCTTGTGGCCACCATGATGTCCCTCTCAGTGATGTGCAGCAGGCGATAAGAATCATGCGGAGCAGGTCGGAAGAACTTGGAATCACAAAGATAGGTATTGCTGGCAATTCGGCCGGCGGACATCTCGCGGCCTCGGCCGCCACCATGTATGCCGATCCGGAAACACGCCCGGATTTCCAGATACTCATGTATCCGGTAATCACTATGGAAGAGTCGTTCACCAATATGCTTTCCCGCGATGCGCTCCTCGGCAAGAATCCTCCACAGGACCTTATTGACCGATATAGTTGCGAGAAACATGTGACAGAGGATACTCCTCCAGCTTTTATTTTCCTATGTTCTGACGACCCCGACGTCAAGCCCCAGAACAGCCTGCGCTATTATGAGCAGCTGCTCGCCCATGGAGTTTCAGCCTCGATGCACATCTATCCTTCAGGCGGACACGGCTTCGGATGGAAAGACAGTATGCCATATAAGAGCTGCTGGGTCTACGAGCTTGAATGCTGGCTCAGGAATGTTGCCGGGAAGCTTTGATTGTCAGGCAGGCGTCTTCGGACATCTTCCGTCGGAATAGAAAATGACCCCGGGGCCAGGCGGGCTCCGGGGTCATTCTCTGTTGCGTTGCGGGCTATTCCAGCCTGTAGACCTTTATTCCGCTGACGCTGGCGTCGGGGGAGCTCAGGCTGAGGCTGTCGTAGGCTTCGTTCGGGAAGACGCAGTTGGTGAAGGAGACGTCGCCGTCGTTGATGAACAGCTCGGTCGACTGCCTGTCCACGAACAGCCGCAGCTCATAGCGGTCGCGCTTCACGAGCCCTGCCCGTATGTCGGACTTGCCGAACTTGTCGGAGAAGTCCGTGCGTCCGCTCGCCGACCTGTCGAGATTCAGGGTGAGCGCGTTGAAGTCGAAGCTCCATACCGCCTTCTCTCCGAGCGAGTTGCCGAGGCAGAGCTCGAATTTCCCGCTCTTTCCGGGTGTGACGGTCATGCAGAGCTCGTATGCCCCGTCGTTCCCGGGGAGCAGCTCCGGAATCTCGCACACACCGTCCTTCATTCCGTTCCTGAAGCTGACGGCTTCCTTCCGTGCCGAAAGAATCTCCGGAGAAGGGGAGCTGGCGAGAATCAGATGCTCGCCGTCATGGCGCAGGCTGAGGTCGCGCGCTATGGTCATGCCGTTGCGGAAGTTCACGGTCGGGGTCTGCTCGGAGTACAGCCAGTTGCTCATCCAGCCCAGGAAGATATTGCGCTCCCCGGTATTGCTGAACGTGACACCGGCGTAGTTGTCCATGCCTTCGTCAATCCATAAAGGATAGGGCAGGGGATCGGGAATGAAATTCCTGCCGTCAAAGTCCCCTATGAAATACTGGGCCGCGCTGCCGCCGTTGGGGCCGCCCGGGTTGATGTTGACAATCAGCACCCATTTCTGCTGTCCGTCGTATTCCATGGGAATCAGGTCGGGGCACTCCCATACACCGCCGTGCGCTCCCATGTCCTCGCCGAATTCGCTGAGCTTGCTCCAGCTCTTCAGGTCCGGGGATTCGTAGAATATGATTCTGTCGCCCGCTGCCACGGACACTATCCAGCGGTCGCCGTAGCGGAGCAGCTTCGGGTCGCGGAAATCCTTGATGCCGGGCTCCTCGAGAACGGGGTTGCCGTCGTGCTTGGTGTAGCTGCGGCCGCCGTCGGTGCTCCAGGCTATGCTCTGCTTCTGGGTGTCGCTCGCGGAGGTGTACATGGCCACTATCGCGTTCTCGCCGAAGCCTGCGGTGCCTTCGCTGTCGACCACGGAGCTTCCGGAGAATATGGCCCCGAGCTCATCGGGCGCCACTATGAACGGAAGATCCTCCCAGTGTACGAGGTCGGTGGATACGGCGTTGCCCCAGTGCATGTTGTAATGCTTTGTCCCATAGGGGTTCGCCTGGTAGGCAAGATGGTATTCCCCGTTATGGAAGACCATTCCGTTCGGATCGTTCGTCCACCCGAATTCGGGCGTGAAGTGGTAGACCTGGCGGTAAGGTTCGTCGAGGTCGAGCTCCCTCGAATCCGACTGCCGGACTGCGGACAACGCCGCCTCGGGGCTCTCTTCGCCGTCGATGACGATTTCAAGCTGCCGCCCCCTGTAGCCGGAGATGTCCACGGGAATCCAGTAGTCGGCCGTGTCGGGCGCGGGGTTGATCAGCTGGGCCTCGCCCAGGATGTTCTTTCCGTCCGATAAAATCGCCAGAGAGGCGACTGGCCCTCTGTCCGAAGCCGGAATCAGCAGCCAGTCCCTCTCGGCGGTCATCTCGACGGAATTTCTGCCGCAGCCGCAGAGCAGCAATGCCAGGGCTGCGGGGAAAATCAGTCTAATGTGTCGCATTATGAATCATGTCCAACAGGTTTTCAACAATCGCGGTCTGGGCGTAGCCCTGCTTGAATCTTGAGCCCAGGACTTCGAACACCTGCATGCCGTAGGATTCGTCGTCGGGGATGTATCCGCCGCCGCGAGCTCCCATGCCGTCACATACGGTGACCATGAAGGTGCGTGAGTAGGGTGATTTGTTCTTGAGGTCCACGGCGATGGCGTTGTAGACTTCCGCCGCCACTGCGCATACGGGGATGTCGTCGAGCATCACGAGCCCGAGGTTGATCTGCACGGGGTCGGCGTCTTCGTATTCACCCGCATAGCCGGCGCGTCCGCCGCCGTTGAGCTGTCTGCGTCCGGGAACGCTGACGGTCTTGCGCTCGCAGTTGAGGGTCACGTCCGATTCGAAGCGGCGCATCTCCTGCATCACGTACTTGACCTCCTCTCCGAGCAGCTGTCCGAAGCTCTCGGCCATCTTCTTCTGCTCCTCCATCAACCTGTGCACCTCGGGGTTGTTCCTGTCGAGTCCCTGGCCTCCCGGAGGCATCTTGTTGGAGATGTCGATTCCGCGCTCCGCGAACTCCTTGATTCGGATGTCGCGCAGGTCGAAGGTCTGCTGGAAGTAGATGGGGTTCTGGTCGCCGGCGGCTCCGGAGGTGAACATAGCCACGAAGTCATCTCCGAACCTGCTCTCGATGTAGGCCTCCGACTTGCCGGGGAAGTCCTGTGACACCATGTCGAGGTTTCCGGTGATCACGGCGTGCATCGCGTAGTTGTAGAGCACTGCGAGAGGCTTGCCCTCCATGCTCTGGAAGTACATCACGGCCACGGTCTTGTCGGACTTGCCGTCATAGTCGGGGCCTTCCCACCAGGTGCCTCTCTCGGCGTCGAAGAGATCCCTCTTCACGTTGAGGTAGGACACACCGCTGCCGAAGCCGACCTTGGCGGGCTCCATCCTGTCGTAGGCCGTCTTGATTGCGGAGAACATCCTCTCTGCGAGCTCGTCACCCTTCACGGTCCCCGTGTAGTGGCAGTGGGTGCCGCAGTAGATGATGTTGCCCTGCGGGATGCCGAGCTCCTTCTCGACCCTCTCGCTCACGGCCTGGACGGTCCTGCCGTTCATGTTGCCGTCGATGTTCACGAAGCCTGCGGTCTCGCTGCCGTTCGTGAAGATGATCGCCCTTACGTGGTTGGGGTCGAGGATGCCGTAGCTTGTCTCGGGCAGGTCCTCGGGGGCGATGGTCACGTCAACCTTGCTCGCGCCGACCTTGAGCTGGCCGCGCGGGCCGTTCTGTGCCGCGGCGCTGAAGCTGAGCAACAATGCCGCTGCGGTCATGAGAATCAGTGTTATTCGTTTCATGGCGTAAAGTTATAAAGAGTAACCGTAATTCTGTTCAAGATTCTTGTTGAGTTCGAGTACGCTCTGGGGGAGGGGGAACACGAGGGTGATGCCTTCCTGGTCGTTGTACCATCCGGCTTCGCCGCTCCAGTCACCTGCGGAGATGGCTGCGCACTTGGTGTTCTCGTTCTTGTCCACGGTGGGTTCGGCGTATGTTCCGAATCTGATCTGGTCTTCCCTGCGGGTGGGCTCCCACATGAGCTCGAGGGCGCGTTCGTCGGAGATGGCATGGATGTCGACCGTGGTCCTGGGCTCGGCTCCCACGCGGTTGCGCACCTTGTTGATGAGTTCGAGGGCCTTGCCGCTGTCCCCGAGCCTGTAGTATGCCTCGGCTGCAAGCAGAATCATGTCGGCCATGCGGTATACCACGATGTCGGCGTTCGAGTAGTATGAGAACTGGGTGTGTACGTCGGTCTTGTCAACTTCCGGCTTCTTGGGACGGCATCCGCTCCAGCGCACGATGTAGTTGGCCCAGTCCATGTTGCTCGCGGAAACGTCAAGATCCGTTGCGAACTGCATGTGGAGCTGTCCCTGGTAGGCGAGATAGTTCCCTCTGGTGTAGGGCGAGCCTGCGATGCCCGAGCCGGGAACCTTGCCTTCGATGGTGAAGTCTCCATAGAAGAAGCTCTTGTCCCAGCGGGGGTCGGCCTCCGAATAATCCTCGGCCGCATTGGCGGGGTCGAAGTCGGCCTGGCCTACATTGTAGCCGTCGACGGTGGCTCCCTTGACGGGATCGTATTTCACTCCGAATATTTCGGCGCATGCCTGGGTCGAGCAGTTGCCGTTGCCGCCTCCTCTGGCGGGAGTGTAGAGCATCGCGTGCTCGGCGTTGAAGCCCCACCAGTGGGTGTGCTGGTTGAGACGGTAGGTCGTGACGTCGTTCGGGCGGATGAAGATGTTCTCGATGGAAGTCTCGTTGCCGACGTTGAAGACGGAGTTGAAGTCGGGGTCTAGGTCGTAGCCTGCCGCCGCGAGCTGGTCATGGCAGTAGATTACCGTCTCCCATGCGTTGCGGGTCTCTCCGTCGAGGGTAATCATCTGCTCCTTGCCTCTCTCGGTCACCACGGGCTCGACCTTGTCGAAACCGCCGATGTAGCTGCCGTCATGCCAGTTGTCATAGGCGAATACTGCCGCGTTGGTCGCGAGCTTCGCCATCAGGGCGTAGCCTACGGACTTGGTGAACCTTCCGTAGTACTCGCTGCTCTGGTTGGAGCACTTCTCGTCGGAGAGGTAGGGTATGATTTCGCAGAGCTCGTCACGGACGAATTCATAGACCGAACCTCTGCCGGTCTGGCTCACGCTGCTGACGCTCTGGTCGCCGCTCTCCACGATGGGCACGTTGCCCCAGATGTTGCATGAGAGGTAGTAGTAATATGCACGGATGCCGCGCAGCTCATAGATGTAGCTCTGGAAGATTCCGTCGTTGTCCCCCATCTCGTCGATGATGTCCTGGATGGAGTCGATGGCCGTGTTGCATTTGCCTATCTGTCCCCAGTTGTGGTTCCAGAGGTTGGTGAACACGTTGTAGGATGTGGACCAGGTATGGAGGAACAGGGCCTGGCGGGCGCCTCCGTCGAGCCAGTCGTTGAAACGTGTGGGCATGTAGGCGAGGTCGGACGAGAACTCGGACAGAAGGTAGTAGTTGTTCGTGTTGCTCAGTGCCATTCCCTGCTCGGCCATGCCCGAATAGACGGACTGGACGGTGTTGAGGTAGACAAGAGTCGGGTTCTTGAATGCCTCTTCCTTGCTGAAAGAGCTGTAGGCCGTCTCTTCGAGGAAGTTGGAGCAGCCGCAGAGGACGGCTCCGAATGCAAACATTCCTATAAATATCTTTTTCATGTCTTGTTTCGATTAATGGATTAGAATCTCATGCTGAGGTGCAGGGTGAAGGTCCTCTGGAGAGGGGTGACGTTCCTTGCGTCGACACCGCTGCTGTAGCTTGCGGAGTTGATCAGTGGAGTGAGCCCGGAGTATCCGGTGATGGTCGCGATGTTGTTGCATGACAGCGCCACGCGGAGGTTCTGCAGGGCCTTGCTCTTCAAGGGGATGGTGTAGCCTATGGTGATGTACTCGATGTGGGCGTAGTCGCCTCTCTCCAGCCAGTAGCTCGTATTCTGCAGGTCGTAGATGTTGAGGTCCTCTGCGGTCTTGAGCACGTTGTAGAGAGGGAACTGGCTCAGGGAGTTCATGTACATGCCGGTGAAATTGTAGATGTGGTGGCCGAAGGCTCCGTTAATCTGCATCTCGGCGTCGAAATTCTTCCAGCGCAGCCTTGCGTTGAAGTTGGCGGTGAGCTTGGGCACTACCTGTCCGAGTATCTCGCGGTCGCCGCTGTCGCCGACGTCGATTCCGCCGCTGTTGTCGAGATCCTTCATCTTGTAGGTCTTGTGGCCGTTCTCGTCGATGTCGAAGCCGTCATGGACGGGAAGGCGGAATATTCCGACGGGGTAGCCTTCGGCCATGTAGCTCACGTTGTTGTTGCCCACCATTCCGGCTCCTCCGGCGGAGGATACGGGAATCCATTCGGCGGTCGTGAAATTCTCGCCCTGATAGGTGCCTTCAAGCGATACGAGGGTGTTCTCGTTGTGCGCCACGCTCGCCGTGAGGGTGAGTCCGAGGTCCTTGGTGCTTATCACCTCACCGCTGAGACTGAGCTCGAAGCCGTTGTTGGTCATCTCTCCGAGATTGGCGAGCAGGGTGCTGTACTCGAAGGGAGGAACTGATACCGCGTAGGTGTAGAGCATGTCCTTGGTCGTGGAGCGGTAATAGTCGAAGGTTCCGTTGAACCTGCCTCCCCAGAGGGCGAAGTCAAGACCCACGTCGAAGGTGTGCTTGGTCTCCCAGCGCAGGTCGGGGTTGGCGTTGGCCGTGGTGGCGAAGGTCACCACATTGGTGCCGTTGTATTGGCTGATGCCTGACGGGGCCATGAGGTTGAGCGAACGCAGGGGGCTGATTCCGCTCTGGTTGCCGGTCACGCCGTAGCCCACGCGGAACTTGAGGTTGGATATGACGTCCTGGTTCTCCATGAAGGCCTCGTTGGAGATGATCCACGCCGCCGAGGCTGAAGGGAAGAAACCCCATTTGTGGTTGGCTCCCAGCTTGGAGGAACCGTCGGTGCGCAGGTTCACGGTCACTACATAGCGGTCGTCGTACATGTAGTTCAGGCGGCCCATATAGGAGAGGATGTTGCTCTTGGTGGCCTGTGAGGTCACGTCACCCCAGTTGATGGTGCTTCCCGCCTGCATGTTGTACCACTTGAAGTAGTTGGTGTCGAAGCCCTGGACGGTGGAGCTGTTGTTGAAGCTGTAGGAGCTCTGGGCCTCCACCAGCGCGAGGGCGTTGATTGAGTGCTTGCCGAAATCCTTGACGTATGAGAGCTGCACGTTGCCGAGCAGTTCGCGGGTGTCGTAGTTGCGTATCGTGGCTTCTCCGCGTACTCCCTGGTAGTTGGTCACGTCGTTGCGGTAGTAGCTGTAGTTGTTGAACGTGCGGTAGCCGAAGGAACCGAAGGCGCTGAGGTTGAGCCCGTCGATGATGGTATAGGTCGCGCGTCCGCTGGCGGTGATGCGCACGGAGTTGTTCTCCATCTGGGTGTCCATGAGCTCGCCCGGATGGGTGGTCATGGATTTGGCTGCCTGGACGATGTCCCAGAGGCCGGTCTCGGCGTTCCTTTCTGAAGGATAGGTGGGATTGTATACGAGAGCGCTGCTCCATACGCCCGGCTTGCTCTTGCCCTCACGGTAGGTTCCGGCGAGGTTCATCTCAAGGTTGAGCTTGTTGTTCAGGGCTTTCTGGGAAGCGTTGAGCCTCATGTTGTAGGTGTTGTTCCCGGTGCCCCTTATCAGGCCGTTGCGCTGGTTGAACCCTATGGATGCGCGCACGCTTCCCTTGGTGGTTCCCTGGGTGAGGGAGATGTTGTGGTTGTTCTGGGTCACGAGGGGGTTCTGCACCCAGGTGTACCAGTTGGTGTTGGCTCCGAGGTCGTCGCCAGAGCCGTTGAACTTGCGCTCGTTGAGGTCGCGCCATTCGTCGGCGCTCAGCATTTCGAGCTGCTTGTAGGCAGTGCTGACGCCGAACTGTCCGTTGTAGGAGATGGACGCCTTGCCCTGCTCGCCTTTCTTGGTGGTCACCACGATGACTCCGGCGGCGCCGCGCGAGCCGTACTGGGCGCTCTCGGACGCGTCCTTGAGCACTGAAATCTCCTCGATGTCCTGAGAGGCTATCTCGTCGAGCTCTTCAAGGGAGCTGAAGCTGCCGTCGATGATTACGAGAGGGTCGCTGCCTCCGGAGAGGGAGGTGGTTCCGCGCAGGCGGACGGTGGGTGCGTCAAGGCTGCCTCCCGTGGTGCTGATTACGAGTCCGGGAATCTTGCCCCGGATGGCATCGATGGCCGAGGCCACGTAGCCGGTGTTCATGTCTTCGGCCGTCACTCTCTCTATGGCGCCCGAAATGGTCTTCTTGTTGCCGACGGCGTAGCCGACCACGACCACATCGTCAAGGAGCTCCTTGTCTTCCGACAGGACGACGTTGATGACGGTCCTTCCTCCGACTTTCTCCGTCACCTTGTTATATCCTATTGAGGATATCTCGAGAACGGCGTTGGCGTCGACTTCCAAAGTATATTTGCCGTCGATGTCCGTGACCGCTCCGGTCGTCGTTCCCGGAATCATCACGCTTGCTCCGATGACGGGAAAGCCGCCTTCGTCGGTGACGGTTCCCGAAACCGTGACATTCTGTGCAAACATACTTACCGTCAGCAGAGATGCGGCTGCAGCTAGCAGCAACTTCTTCAAGAAATGGTAAGATTTCATAAGCGATATTGTAGTTTTGGTGTTATTGATGTCACAAAATTAGTCCTGCGGCTTTTACGGGGATGCCACGATTTTTTCGAATTGTTCTATTTTTATTGCAAAGATTGTAACGAACGAGGGCCTCATTATTTAAACGCTTTAATAACGAGGCCTGCGTTCGTTAAATGTTCCAGCGAATATCTCGCTGTCACTTTGTGAAATGCTTCACGTATTCGCTCGGTTTTTCGCCGTAGTACCTGACGAAGAGCTTGGTGAAATAGGAAGGGGAGTTGAAGCCGGTTTCGTAGGCCGCCTCCGAGATGGTCTTTCGCTCGTTCAGCATCAGCGAGACGGCCTTGCGCAGCTTGATGAGGTTCATGATGTCGATGGGCGAGTAGTCGGTGATTTCCTTCAGCTGCCTGTAGAGCTTCGGCTTGGACACGCCGAGGTGGCTGCACAGGTCGTCGATGGTCACCGGCTCCTGCATGTTGTCCTCGAAGAACTGACGTATCCTGGACATGAATTTGATCTGCTGCTCGCCGTAGGTCCTGTCGGGGCTGAACAACGGGTCTTTCTGCTGCTCGACCGACTTGTCGTGCTTCTCGATGAGGTTGTGTATCCTGGCCTTGAGGGTGTCGGCGTTGAAGGGCTTGACCATATAGGAGTCGGCCCCGGACCTGTAGCCGGTGACTCTCTGCTCGTCGCTGTCGTAGGCGGTCAGCAGTATGACCGGCACGTCCTGGGTGATTATGTTGTTCTTCAGCTTGGACGCCACCTCGTAGCCGTCGAGCCCCGGCATCATCACGTCGGAGATCACGATTGCCGGGACGTTCTTTATCGCCTTGTCCAGGCCTTCCTGGCCGTCGGCCGCGAGCAGCACGTTGTAGTCCTGGCCCAGGATGCCGTGGAGATACCTGCGCATGTCCTCGTTGTCCTCGATGACGAGGACCTTGGGCTTCCCGCTGTCCCCGTTCTCCAGAATCTGCATGTCGGAATTGTTCTGCGGCAGCAGGAGCGCGATTTCGGTCGAAGTGAAGTTGAAGTTGCCGCCCTCGGCGGGGTCGATTGCCGATTTGCTGACCTCAAGGTCGGTCGGCAGGACTATGGTGAAGGTCGTTCCGACAAGCTTTTCGCTCTCCACCTCGATGTGCCCCTTGTGGGTGACGGTGAGCGCCTTGGCGAGCGCGAGTCCTATGCCGGAGTTGTTCGTGTTGCCGTCTATGTGGTAGAAGCGTCTGAATATGTCGTTGCGCTTCTCCTCCGGGATGTAGGAGCCGCTGTTGAATACCGACAGCCTGACGACTTTCCTGCCTTCCTCGTCGGCATAGCGCAGGTCGGTGCGCACAACTCCACCGTCGTTGGCGAACTTGAATGCGTTGGACAGTATGTTGAAGTAGATTTTCTCTACTTTTTCGGGGTCGAAGCTCAGAAGATAGTCATTGTCGGTTTCACCCCCCCCCATTGCGTGGAGAAGCTGAACCTGATGTGCCTTTGGGCCGCCCAAGGCTTGAACAGCAGGTTGATGTTTGTGATGAACTTGTCCAGATAGTCCTTCCTGCACTTGAGCGTCATCTGCCCGTGCTCGTAGGTGCGGAATTCGAGTATCTGGTTCAGCAGGCTCATGAGCTTGGCGCTGTTGCGTCTGGTGATTGCCAGCATCTCCCTTTCCTCGGGCGAAAGCCCGGTGGACTTGAGCAGTTCGGAGACCGTGCCCATGATCAGGGTCAGAGGGGTCTTGAATTCGTGGGAGATGTCGGTGAAGAACATCAGCTTGGCGTTGGTCGCCTGACGCAGTTGCTCCGACATCTCGTTCAGCTGGTCCTTCTGCCGGTTGAGTATTGTCACCTTGTTCTGTATCTCCTCGTTCTGTGCCTGTAGCTGGCCGTTCATCATGTTCTTGCTCTTGTTGGCCTTCCACAGGGCGGCGAGCAGCACGAAGAACACTATCACGAAGAGCACGAGCACGTAGGTTATGGTCCTCTGCTGGTGGAACGCCGCCAGGTTGTTGTTCAGCAGGTTGGACATCTGGTCGAGTCTCCTCTGCCTCTGGGCTATCTGCTCCGACTGGAGCTTGTATGTCGTGTAGTTGGACCTGTCTATGACTCCGCTGTTCAGCTGGTTCTCCTTCTCGTAGGGAAGGCCGTTGAGGATGCGCCAGGCCACGTCCATAATCTTGTCCCCTCCGGTGGGGTAGATGAAGCTTGCGTCGATTTTTCCCTGGCCTATGTAGTCGAGGCCGCCTCCGGGCACTGAAAGGCCGTCAATTCCGACGATGAACGGCTTCTTCGAGGGGTTGTAGGCCTCTATCGCGTCATCCGCCCCGGCGGCCATCTGGTCGTTCATCGCGAACACCGCGTCGATGCCGGAGATTCCGATGCTGTCTATGATCCTGCCCATCTCGCTGTTCGCGAGGTTGCGGAAATAGTTCGCCGGCCTTTCCGCCACCACCTTTATGTCCGGATACTGGCTGATCCCGTCCATGAAGCCCTCGTACCTTTCGGTGTCTGCGGTGGAGCCGAGCAGACCTCTTATTATCACCACGTTGCCCGAATGGTTCAGGCGCTCGGCCAGATATACGCCCAGCTGGTATGCGAGCCTGTAGTTGTTGGCCCCGATGAAGGCCGAGTAGTCGTCGGTCTGTATCTTCCTGTCGAACAGTATCACGGGGATTCCGGACCTGTAGGCTTCGGAAATCACCGGGGTCAGGGCCTCGGACTCGTTCGGCGACACCACCAGCAGATCCACGCCCTCGTCTATCAGGCTTTCAATGTCGGCTATCTGCTGCCTGGAGTCATCCTTCACCGACTTGATGACCAGGTCTATGTCCTGCCGCAGCATGGCCTCCATGCGCAGCTCCTTGTTGATTTCATCGCGCCAGAGGTCTTCGGAGCACTGCGACACCCCTATCGTGAATTCCTTTTCCTGATGGCAGGCGGCAAGCGAAAAAAGGACGGCCGGGGCCAGTATGCGGAGAATTTTCATGGACGTTTTTGTTTAATGTTATGCAATAATCGTATTAATTATCCGTTTTGTCAACTCTCCGGAGCGGTGCTGCACGCGTCATGAAAGATTTGTTACTATATTTGAAAAGAATCTGCTACTACGGATTTGCCATAGGAAATATCTTTGCATCAAGACATTAAAACTATAGCCGATGAGCAGCAAGAAATTCAGTGCGGTAATCGTCCCCGTGATGCTCTCCTTCTTCGCGATGGGCTTCGTGGACATGGTCGGGACTGCGACCAATTACATCAAGGCGGACTTCGGACTCTCCGACGCTTTCGCCAATCTGTGCACCACGATGGTGTTTTTCTGGTTCCTGATAGTCTCGATTCCCACAGGAGCCCTGATGAACAGGATAGGCCGCCGGAAGACCACGCTGCTGAGTCTCGTGGTCACCGCCATCGCCCTGCTCCTGCCTGTGCTGAACTATTCTGCCGTCACAATGACAATATCCTTCTGCCTGCTCGGAATCGGCAATGCGATCATGCAGGTGTCGCTCAACCCGCTGGTGGCCAACATAGTCTCGGGAGACAGGCTCGCAAGCACCATGACCTTCGGCCAGTTCGTGAAGGCCATCTGCTCCTTCATAGCTCCGCTGGTGGCCAGCTGGGGCGCCGTCCAGTTCGACAACTGGCGCGTGATGTTCCCGATATTCATGGCCGTGGCCGTGATAGCCGTGGTCAGCCTGGGCCTGACGAATATCCGTGAGGAAGAATACAACGCCGCCGGCAGCTTCAAGGCCAGCTTCTCGCTGCTCGGCGACAAATTCATACTTCTGTCGTTCTTCGGCATCATGTGCCATGTGGGCATAGACGTGGGTACCAACGTGACCGCGCCCAAGCTGCTGATGGAGAGCGTCGGCATGTCGCTGAACGACGCCGCCTTCGCGACGAGCATTTACTTCCTGTTCCGCACCGCCGGCTGCTTCGCGGGCTCGTTCATCCTGGCGCGCTGGAACGCGGGCAGGTTCTTCATGATCAGCGTGCTCTGCATGGCTGCGGCCATGGTCGGCCTCTTCCTTTTCGACGCCATGGTTCCTATCTATGTATGCGTGGCCCTCATAGGCTTCGGAAACTCCAATATCTTCCCGATTATCTTCTCGAAGTCGCTCCTGAGGAAGCCAGAGAAGCAGAACGAGGTTTCAGGCCTGATGATAGCGGGACTCATAGGAGGCGCGATTTTCCCTCCGGTGATGGGACTTCTCTCAGACGGGCTCGGCTCCCAGCTTGGGGCGGTCGCCGTAATGTCTGTCGGGGTCATATACCTGATATGCATGTACCTTGCGTTGAGAAAATCATACAATTGAGAATATGAAAGCACATTATGTCGTCGGGCTCGGAGAGATTCTCTGGGACATGCTGCCGTCGGGAAAGAAGCTGGGCGGCGCACCCGCCAATTTCGCATACCACGCGTCGGGCTTCGGCCTTGACGGAATCGCGCTGAGCGCCATAGGACGCGACGCGCTGGGCAGGGAGATAGAGGAGGCCCTGGCTTCCGCCGGGCTCGCCTGCTCGCTGCAGCTGGGCGGACTTCCTACGAGCACCGTGCAGGTCAGCCTGAGCGGCGCCGGAATCCCGGAATACAATATCGTGGAGGGCGTGGCATGGGACGGCCTGGAATTCGACGCGGACTTCGCGCGTATCGCCTCGGAGAGCTCCTGCGTATGCTTCGGGACTCTCGCCCAGCGCAGCCCGGCCTCAAGGAAGTGCATACAGGCTTTCCTCGATGCCATGCCGAAGGATTCGCTCAAGGTCTACGACATCAACCTGAGGCAGAACTACTATTCGGAGGACCTGATCCGCGAATCCATAGCGAAGTCCGACATCCTGAAGCTCAACGACGACGAGCTCGTGACGGTCGCCGCCATGTTCGGCTGCGCAGACCTCTCACCGGCCGACGCATGCAGGAGGCTGCTTGCCGACGGCGGGCTCAGGATAGTGATACTGACCTGCGGCACTGCGGGAAGCTATGTGATCACCTCCGACCGGGAGCTCTTCCGCAAGACCCCTGTCGTGGATGTGGTCGATACGGTGGGCGCCGGCGATTCCTTCACCGCCGCCTTCTGCGCGGCCCTACTGAAAGGCCATGACCTCGAAACCGCGCACGAAGCTGCCGTCAGGGTCTCCGCGTTCGTTTGTACGCGGAACGGGGCGATGCCCGAGCTCCCGGAGGAGCTGAAAGCATTGGTTTAGCCCTATTTCAACATAGGGATGTTGGTGTGTTGTTGCCGGGTCTCGAAGTCATGGTAGCGTGGAGAGTTTACCTTGAGCTTCGCAGATTCCGGCATAGTTATCGTTATCACCCTTTCCGCGTCTTCGAGCCGCCGGCTTCCGTCCATCACTATTGGCCTGACAGTCAGGGTTCCGTCGGCGTATGAGCAGAAGTCCGGCTCCTTCGTCTTCTCTTCGAAATTGATTACGGAGGAGCGTACGGAGATTCCGGAGGCGTAGCCGTCACGGCGCACCCGTATTTCCGGGTAGGCGTATATGGCGCCGTCGCTGATCATCACGAGCTCGTAGGAATCCTCGTCGGCGTCAATCCAGATGTAGTCGTAGTTCATGTCCGAGCCTGCCATGTTGATGCCCAGGGCGTCCGCCGGCGTGCCGTCAGCGTTCCGTATGGCGGTCTCCGCGAACTGGCGCTCCCCGCTCTCGAAATGGAATGCCGCCTTGGTGCCCATCCAGCCGAGAGTCCCGACCCCCGCAAGCCATATAAGGAAGAGTATAAGGCCGAGGCGCAGCCGGGGCGACTTGAGGTTGAAGGCCATGCGTATTCCGAGGTAGAGCAGGGAGATGAGCGGAATCAGCAGGATAGCGCACAGGGCTGCGATTGAGAGGGTCGTGTTCTCCGGGCCGAGGAGGGATGCCGTCACGGCCTTCAGGTCGACGGGCACGAAGGCCGTTCCTGCCAGACCTAGGCCCAGCGCGATGAGCAGCAGAACCGCTATGAGGATGAAGGCCGAGCCCACTGCGATGGATACGGAACGCATCACGACGCGGAGCAGGTCCGGGTGCTTGTCGTTGAACTTCCTTGCGGCGTCTCCCATCTCCTGCGCACCCTTCTCCACATTCTCCATGATGCTGTCGATGGTGTTTTTCTCGCCGCGCATCTGGTAGCGCTGCCCGACGGTTCTGGCCTCCGGAATCACGAGCCAGAGTACGATGTAGGCCGCAAGGGGTATCCAGAAGCCCACGCCCCGGCTGGGCAGGGTGAAGAACAGGAAAATCGCGACAGCAATCACGCGGAACAGCATCGGCTCCTTGTCGAAATAGGCCGCGAGGCCCGAACATACGCCGCCGAGAACCTTGTCGTCGGGATTACGGTAAAGCTTGCGGACCTTCCGGCCGTCGGCGCTCCCGTCAGCGGCCCCCGTTCCTGCCGGCTCCGCCTTGTCCCCGCCCTGCCCGGCGGACTTGTCGGAGGTGATGTCGTCGACCGAACCCAGCGTGCCGCACGCCTCCCTGACCATCTTCTCGCTGACGACGCCGCTGCCGCATTTCTCGAGCAGCAGTTCCGCCATGCGCACCTCTATCTCCTCCATGATTTCCTTCCCGGAAGGGTTCCCGGCGAAATGCCGCTCCAGCGAGTCGAGGTATTCCTTGAGTATGTCGTAGGCCCCCTGTTCCAATGTGAAGGCCGTCTTCCCTATGCTTACTCTTACTGCGGGTTTCATATCTGTCCGTTCTTTATCTTTTCGATCGTGCTGACCAGCTCGGTCCATGCGGTGTCCATTTCCTGAAGCTGCGAGCGGCCCTTGTCGGTGATGGAGTAGTATTTGCGCGGGGGGCCCTGCGGGGACTCCTCCCAGCGGTAGGTCAGCAGGCCCTGGTTCTTCTGGCGTATCAGTAGCGGGTAGAGCGTGCCCTCGACCACTATCATGTCGGCTTTCTTGAGCTCGGCTATGAGGGAGGAGGGGTATTCGTCCTTCTTGCTGAGAATCAGGAGAATGCAGTACTCCAGCATCCCCTTGCGCATCTGCGACCTGACGTTTTCGACGTTAATCCTGTCCATAGGCGCCCTATTTTGAGTTCTTGAACCGCCGCAGATTCTCCGCCGTCGGGGCCAGTCCCTGAAGCTCGCATTTCTCCAGAGGGGTCGTGGCGAGCGGCGAGATGAACCACAGGATGATGTATGCCCAGAGTCCGCTCGTGCCGCAGAACACAAGGATTACCGCTATCACGCGAACGAGCAGCACGTCTATGTTGAAGTACTTGGCTATGCCGCTGCAGACTCCTGCCAGCTTCTTGTCATCGCTGTCGCGGTAGAAGCGGTGCACGGGACGTTCCGGTGTCTGCTCCGCCCGTGTGTTGTCGGGGTCGCTGCCGTCGGGCATGCCGAGCTGGCCGGTCACTTTCTTCACGAGGTCCACGTCCACCACGTAGTTCGGGGCCATGGCCGCTTCGGAGAAGAGTTCGGCTATTCTCTCCTCGATTTCCACCATCACGTCGTCGGCCTGGGAGGCCGGCTCCACGCGGGCCCTGAATTTCTCGAGCCAGGAATCTAGGATGGCGTAGGCATCGTTGCTGATGATGAAGTTTCTGCCGCCTATGGCGACGTTGGTGATCTGTTTCATTCCATTGTCTTTTTCCATCGCAGTCCGGCGGCCCGTTGCCGGGTCTCCGGTGCGCATGAGTTACTTTTCGATGCAAAGATATAAATTTTTCATAGTATTATGCAATACAAGGTACTAAATTCTGCAAATACGCCGGGAAGGAAATAATTGCTATATTAGCAATTTGGAATCAGCTCAAAGGGCGGGCGTACGCCCTCTGACTCAAAATTGTTTCTATGTACAGAATATTGACCAGGGAGATGTTGACCTCCACCATCTGCAGGATGAAGGTCGAGGCTCCGCTTCTTGCCGCCGCAGCGCGTCCGGGACAGTTCCTGATGGTGCGCGCCGACGAGCACGGCGAGAGGATACCGCTGACTATCAGCGACTACGATGCTGCGGAAGGCAGCGTTACCATCGTCACCCAGGAGATAGGCGTGTCCACTGAAGAAATTGTCGCCCATGAGGCCGGAGATTGTTTCAGCGACGTGACCGGCCCTCTCGGCAAGCCCTCGGACTTCACGGAGATGGGTCCGGAACAGCTTTCGGCGCAGAGGTATATCTTCGTGGCCGGAGGCGTGGGTGCCGCGCCCGTGTACCCCCAGGCGAAATGGCTGCATTCCAGAGGCGTGCCGGTAGACGTGATTATCGGCGCCAAGACTGCCGGTCTGCTGATATACAGGAAGGAGATGGCTGAGGTCTGTGACAATCTCTTCATCTGCACGGACGACGGCTCGGAAGGTTTCCACGGCATGGTCACCGCTCTGCTGGAGAAGCTGGTCGTAGAGGACGGCCGGAGCTATACACGCGCCGTTGCGATAGGCCCCATGATTATGATGAAGTTCACGACCCTCGCCGCCCGCAAGCTGGGGTTGCCCGTGATTGTCAGCCTCAATACCCTCATGGTCGACGGTACCGGGATGTGCGGTGCCTGCAGGGTCACGGTCGGCGGAAAGACGCGTTTCGCCTGCGTCGACGGCCCCGAGTTCGATGGCTATGAAGTGGACTTCGACGAGGCCATGCGCCGTCAGGGCCAGTTCCGTAAGGAGGAGAAAGAAGAGCTGGAGAGGCATGAATGCAAAATAGGGAGGGACAGATAATGGCAAACAGAATTCCCAGGGTTCCGGTGCGCGAGCAGGACCCCAAGGTCCGCGCGACCAATTTCGACGAGGTATGCTACGGTTACAATGAGGAGGAGGCCTTTCTCGAGGCGAGCCGCTGCCTGCACTGCAAGAATCCGCGCTGTGTGGCCGCCTGCCCCGTGAATCTCCAGATTCCGGATTTCATCGCCAGACTGGCGGAGAAGGACGTTAAGGGCGCCGCAGAGGTGATTGCCCGCGATTCGTCCCTGCCTGCGGTCTGCGGACGCGTGTGCCCCCAGGAGACCCAGTGCGAAGGCAGCTGCGTGCTCGGAGTGAAGGGCGAGCCGGTGGCGATAGGCAAGCTGGAGCGTTTCGTGGCCGACTATATGCGTGAAAACGGAGGAGCTTCCGAAGAGTCTGCCAAGGCCGCCCCGAACGGCATGAAGGTCGCCATTGTCGGCTCCGGCCCCGCAGGTCTGGCCTGCGCGTGCGACCTCGCCAAGCTGGGCTACGACGTGACGATTTTCGAAGCCCTGCACAAGCCTGGCGGGGTGCTGGTCTACGGCATTCCCGAGTTCAGGCTTCCGAAGGAGAAGGTGCTCGCCCGCGAGATTGACGATGTGTGCAGGCTCGGGGTGAAGATAGAGACCAACGTGATAATAGGACGTACCGTGACCGTGGACCAGCTGCTCGGCGAGAAGGGTTTCTCGGCCGTGTTCATAGGCACCGGCGCGGGAACTCCCAAGTTCATGGGCATACCCGGCGAGAACCTGTGCGGCGTCTTCTCGGCCAACGAGTTCCTGACGCGCAACAACCTGATGAACGCGTACCGGCACGACTACCTGACACCCATCCATGTCGGACGGCGCACTTGCGTGGTCGGCGGCGGCAACGTGGCGATGGATGCGGCCCGCACGGCGCTGCGCCTGGGCTCTGAGGTGCATATCGTATACCGCCGCACCGAGGCCGAGCTTCCTGCGCGCCGGGAGGAGGTCCATCACGCGATGGAGGAGGGGATAGTGTTCGACATGCTGACCAACCCTGTGGAAGTGCTGGATGACGGGAAAGGCTGGGTGCGCGGCCTGAAGTGCATACGCATGGAGTTGGGAGAACCCGATGACAGCGGTCGCCGCAGGCCTGTCCCGGTCGAGGGCTCGGAGTTCGAAATCGAGGCTGACACCGTGATAATGGCGCTCGGAACCTCGTCCAACCCGCTGATCCCCAGTACGACCAAAGGTCTTGAGACTACGAAGCGCGGCTGCCTGGTGGCCGACGGTAGCGGTGCCACGACGCGCCCCGGAGTGTTTGCCGGAGGCGATGCCGTGACCGGAGCCGCAACGGTGATTCTGGCGATGGGAGCCGGACGCACCGCCGCCAAGGCGATAGACGAGTATCTGCGGGGCGTCGCGGGCTAGCGGAACCTTTCCCTGACCGCCGTCTGTCCTATTTTCCGCTGCTGTCAGGCGCGGAGCCTCCTGTCTGCGCCGGACTCTCCTCCGGATGCGGCTTTTCCGCCTTCGGTGCGGCGTCCTTGACTGCGGCCGGGCTTGTTGCCTGCGCGGTATCCTTGACCGCTATGGCTGCTGGGGCTTCCGCCGCCGGGGCGGTACTGACGGCCGGTGCGGCTGTAGGAGTCTGATTGCCGAAGCTGCCCTTTCCGGAGGTTTCTGCCGGAATCGTTGCGGCTGCCGGAGCTCCCGCCGCCGCTGCGGACGTATCTGCGCAAGGGCCGTCAGAGTGCGGAACGGGCTCATCGGCCAGATATTCCTTGCGGAACATGTCCAGGAACAGCAGGAACAGCGATACGAGCAGCGGTCCGAAGATGATTCCGATGAACCCGAAGAGCGACAGTCCCACTATCACTCCGAATATCGTTACCAGAGGATGCGTGTTCGCCATCTTCTTCTGGAGGATGAAGCGCAGCAGATTGTCGCTCTGCGAGATGCATACGGCGCCGAAAGCCAGCAGCCCGAGAGCCTGGCCCCACTGCCCCAGCACCATGAAGTAGATGCCAAGCGGCACCCAGACCACCATCGTGCCGACTATGGGGACTATGGAGCAGAAGCCCGTGGCGATGGCCGCGAGGCCGGCGTTGGGCACATTGAAGATAAGATAGCCTATCAGCGCTATGATTCCCTGGAGAATGGCCACGAGCGGAATGCCTATGGCGTTGGACTTGACCATGGTGTTGACCTTCTCCATCGTCTCCTTCTTGTTGATGTTCTTCATCGGAATCACGGATGCCAGGTATTGCTCCCATTTCCTGCCGCCGTTCAGCAGGAAGAAGAGCAGGAGCAGGGCCACGAGCAGGTTGATGAAGAAGCTGCCTATTCCGCCGATGATCGACTGCCCGAAGGCGGTGAGCTTGCCGCCCACGAAACTGATGGTCTCCTGCGTGAGCAGGTCGATGCCGAAGCGCTGCTCGATGATGTCGAACATCTGGGTCGCGGGGGCGATGATTTCGTTGACGTTCCATTCCGCCTGCTGTATCTTGTCCACGACGAACCAGACTATCAGGGTCAGCGGAATCACGATGAACAGGATGACGGCTATCACGACGATGACCGTGGCGAGCGTGGGCCTGCCCAGTTTCTGTGCGAGCCTGAAGGTCGGCCTGCGGAGCAGGATGTACAGGGTCAGGGCGCAGAGGACGCCGCTCATGTAGGGCTGTGCCTGACGGAAAAGAATCAGTCCGAGCCCGACTATAAGAACTATCAGGGTGACTTTCCAGATTCTCTCCCTGCTGCTGTTCGCCATATCGTGTGGTTTTATCGGATGTACGTTCACAAAAATAGGCATTTTCCCGTGCATTGCACGGCAAATCGGATTATCTTTGTCGTCTATGGCAGTAGACAGGATAGAGGTGCGTGGAGCCAGGGTCCACAACCTCAAGGATATAGACGTGGAGGTCCCTCTTGGGAAGAAGGTCGCGATAGCGGGGGTTTCGGGTTCGGGCAAGAGTTCGCTCGCGCTCGGGGTGCTGTATGCCGAAGGGTCGCGCCGTTATCTGGAGTCCCTTTCGACCTATACCCGCCGGCGTATGACCACGGCGGCGCACGCCCAGGTGGACAGCGTGGAGCATGTGCCTGCGGCGATAGCACTGCACCAGCGTCCGGGCGTCCCCAACATACGCAGCACCTTCGGAACCTCGACCGAGCTGCTTAACCATGTGCGCCTGATGTTCTCGCGTCTGGGCTGTCACCTCTGCCCCAACGGGCACCGCCAGCAGCCTTCGATGGACGTCGCCCGCATGACGCCGCTGCACTGCCCGGTCTGCGGGGCCGAGGTGGAGCTTCCCGGAGCCGAATCGTTCGCGTTCAACAGCGACGGCGCGTGCCCTCATTGCGACGGCACGGGCGTCATGCGCGTCCCCGATGAGTCCACGTATGTTCCCGACCCGTCCCTGACCATCGAACAGGGCGCGGTGGCTCCGTGGAACACGCTCATGTGGTCGCTGATGGTGGATGTCTGCAGGGCGATGGGCGTGCGTACCGATGTGCCTTTCAGGGAGCTGACCCCCGGGGAGGTTGAGACGGTCTTCCAAGGGCCGATGGTCAAGAAACATATTCTCTACCGCCCCAAGAACGGGGAGATGGCGACCGAGCTCGACTTCACATACTACAGCGCGGAGAATACCGTGCTCAACGCGCTCTCGAAGGTCAAGGACGAAAAGGGGCTCGCGAGGGTGTCCCGGTTCCTGAAGACCGACGTCTGCCCGCATTGCCATGGTTCGCGTCTGAACGACAAGGCCCTGTCCACCCTGCTCTGCGGCAGGAACCTGGCCGAGGTTTCGGCGATGACGCTCGACGAGCTGATATCCTGGGTGAACGCCTTGCCGCCGCAGCTTCCCGTGGAGATGAGGCCGATGGCCGAGGACATGGTCAAGGAATTCAACGGGGTGGCCGCGAGGCTGGTGGAACTCGGTCTGGGCTACCTGAGCCTCGACCGCTCCGCCGCCACGCTTTCGACAGGGGAGCGCCAGAGGGTGCAGTTCGCCCGCGCGGTGCGCAACAGGACCACGGGCATACTGTACGTGCTCGACGAACCCTCGATCGGAATGCACCCTGCTAACCTCAAGGGGCTGCTGGGGGTGATGGACGACCTCGTGGACGACGGCAACTCGGTGGTGCTCGTGGACCACGACACTCAGGTGCTCAGGCATGCCGACTATATGATCGAGCTCGGTCCGAAGGCCGGAAAGGAGGGCGGCAGCGTGATTGCGGCAGGCAGCATAGGGGAGATTGAGGCGGATCCGCATTCGCAGATAGGGGAGTATCTCTCCGGAGAGAAGGAGGTGCGCGTGCGCGAGAGGCATGCCGACATCTTCGCGAACGGGCGCATCCATCTGTCAACCAATGCGGTGCATACCGTGCATCCGCTGGAGGTCGATATTCCGAGGGGACGTCTTTCCGTGGTCACCGGAGTCTCCGGCTCGGGCAAGACCACCATGGTTCTGGAATGCCTGCTCCCGGCCCTCCAGGCGCTTATCGGCGGCTCTCCGCTTCCGGATACGGTCCGGGCGGTCGAGGCCGAAGGCATACATCGGGCGAATCTGATCGACGCGACTCCGATAGGCATCAACGTGCGCTCCACCGTGGCGACCTACGCCGACGTGCATGACTATCTGCGCAAGACTTTCGCGGCGAGTCCGGAGGCCAGGGCCCTTGGTTACAGGGCGAGCGATTTCAGCTACAACACCGGCAGCCTGCGCTGTCCGCTCTGCGACGGGACGGGGCAGATTTCCCTCGACATGCAGTTCCTCCCGGACGTGGACATCGTATGCCCCGACTGCAAGGGTTCACGCTATTCTCGCGACGCGCACAGGGTGCATCAGCATGGTTTCACGCTTCCGCAAATTATGGAGATGACGGTGGACGAGGCGGTCTCCCGGCTCGGGGCGTTCAAGGGGGCGCTTCCGAAGCTGCGCATTCTCCAGGGGCTGGGACTCGGCTACCTGACCCTCGGCGAGGCCACGCCCGCCCTGTCCGGCGGCGAGGCCCAGAGGCTGAAGCTCGCTTCGGAGATAGGTCACAGGCAGGACGACGCAGTGTTCGTGTTCGACGAGCCGACCATTGGGCTGCACCCCAGCGACGTAAAGGTGCTGCTGGGAGTGTTCCAGCAGCTGATTGACGGCGGAGCCACGGTGCTGGTCATCGAGCATGACCTCGATGTGATCCGTAATGCCGACTATATTGTCGACATGGGCCCCGGAGGCGGCAATGCCGGAGGGCGCATCGTAGTCTGCGGCACGGCGGAAGATGTTGCCTGCTGTCCGGAAAGCCGAACCGGGGAGTTCCTGCGCTGAGGTTCTGCGGTGGCTTCCTGCAGTGAGTCCCAGAGTTGAGGTCTGTCCGGTGCGGCTTTGCGGTGCGGCTTTGTGGTGAGGCTTTGCGGTGCGGCTTTGCGTTACGGTGAGTCGTGGGCTTTGGCAGGGGGTTCCGGTTGAATCTTCTGCCGTGGCCCGCCGGTTGCCAGGCTATAGCGAGGCCATGATTTCCAGCGCCTCCTTGGCCGTCATCGTCGGCAGGCCGCAGAGAGTGGAAACCAGTCTCCACAACGCCATTTCAGTGTCGTTGATGTCTCCGTCGATGCACATCAGCGCACCCAGATAGGCGGCGACATATTTCTTCTGCTCGGCGTCCATCTTCGAGATGAGCGAAATCGCAGTGGAGAATTCCAGTTCGTTAGACAATTCGAGGAGCTTGTCGAACATAGAGGGCTCGACTCCGAATCTCTTGGACTCGTTCACGATGACGGCGAGTTCCTTCTCCTCGACTCTGTCGTCCGCCGAGGCCATGGCTTTCGCCAGATGCAGGATTGCTGCAAATTCATTGACGTTGAATGTCATAGCTTGGTTATTCAGTCCATCCGGCTCCAAAATGGAATTTAATGTCAAACGTGAAGCGTGGAGCTGTCCGCACACCCGTCCGTGATAGTGGCGGAACGCTTTCGCATTGTGGTATCTGTGCCGCCGGCTTTCCGGCCGCTCTTACAAAGATAGAAAACTTTCCCGATTGGGATGATGGCGGGGAGGGCAGTGCTTCTATGGCGGCGGCGACCGCCTATTTTAATGTATCCATACTCCGTGCAACTCCCGCTTCAGCCACTCTTTCATTACCGGATCTGGAATTACAACCTGGCGTTTCTCGATCTCAATAAGTTCTTTCTTGACCAAGGCCCGTTTTACAATACTGACATTAGCAGACGAACCGAGCTGATATTTATGCAGAACCTCCTGTGTGGTAAACTTGCTGTGAATACCATCTAAAATGGCTCGCAGGAAATTCATCTGATAGGTCGTAAGGCTCTCAGTCTGCTTCTCGAATAGCGGCGTGTTCTGGTCGATAATATCTTGGTACGCTTCCTCGAAATCCTGCTCTGTTGCGACTTTGTCCGTATGAATCCATACCAGCCATGCCAACTGCTGCACATACGAAGAGTGATTGTCCACCCTTTGACAAATCTTTTCGGCCAGCTCTTCCGAGATATGTTTGCCCGTAGCCTCGAAACGTCCGCAAATGTAGTTGACCCAGTCCGCTGTTCCTATTTTCTGTAAATAAATGGCGTCGCCGAACTTGTAGAACGGAAGACTCTTTTTCTCGAACAGTTCGTTCATCAGATGTTTCTTGCTACCGAACAAACAATAAGAGACCGATTTCTGCAGCTGCCATACGGAACGCAATCGCTTCTGGAATGTCTTGGAATCCCTGAACTCGGCGATCTGCTGGAACTCATCAATGCAAACAACGATATTGCACCCTTTCTTTTGAGCTATTTTCTCGGGAAGTTGCAGTATTTCATCAATGTCGCTGCTTTTAGGATTTATTTCAAGCGATATGGAAAAATCCGTCATAGGGTCAGGCCCGATTGAGATTTTTGGAGTGATGCGTGCCAAAAACAGTTTGGCATTTTCGACCCACTCTTCTAGTTTGGAGGAGGTTTGTTTAAGGATTGCAGAAGCGAATGCATCATAGAAATCCTTGTCGCTGCGGCAAGAAAAGATATCAAGATATACAACCTTCAACTGGTCAGATTGTACCAGACGACATACTTTGTGCACCAAAGAGGTCTTACCCCAACGACGGGGAGAAATCAATACTGTATTTACGCCATGTCGGAAGTTCAACAACAAACGTTCCGTCTCTTTTTCTCGATCAGTAAAGTTATCTCCCGATGCTGCAACACCAAATGTAAAAGGTTTATTTTCCATGTGCAAGCAAATTTTATTCTGAAGCAAAAATAAGAAATGTTATTATTACTAACAACTTTATTACTAATAAAAATATTATAGCCATGAGACATGATTTCTCTCCCATTGCAGATTATCACTTTACAAGATATTAGCCCGACATTCCTAGCATAATAGGACTCACATAGACGCTAAAAGCTTTCCAGCCTCATTCTCCTCCGGGCTTGCCCGTCTGCCAGCAAAACCCCGTAGGGGAGACTAATTTCCGGGCCTAGTCGACATTTGGGGTGATGGATTTGCGCCAAAATTATCCTAGTCGACAAAAAGGGTGATGCGGAGCTTAATAATGCCGAGATATGTATTCGTCAATAAGCTTCATCCTGTGCTCCCTGGTGAGTCCGCTGTGAACCCTCACTTTTGACTTTATGTCGGCGAACACCGCCTCCAGTCCGTTGTTCGTGTTCGGTATGACCCTGTCCTTGTAAT